>Ga0134098_1000060_pt1 | contig 116752 bp, 109 predicted proteins | sample 9_3taG_FD_94456 | JGI IMG/M metagenome (GOLD analysis project Ga0134098, IMG submission 94456) | Switchgrass degrading microbial communities from high solid loading bioreactors in New Hampshire, USA - 9_31_10_142_A3 metaG | ecosystem: Engineered > Bioreactor > Semi-continuous > Anaerobic >... | reverse complement strand
GGGAGCCGTCAGAAAGCCCCCTGAGCCGCGCTGCTGGAGGAACAGGGGCACTGCCAGGGGCGCATCCGGGTCCTCCAGCGACCAGGCGGCCAGATAACGCCCGGCTGGCGGAATGGCGCTCTCCGGACATTGAACCCAGGCTGTGAGCCCGCTGGATGGATCCAGTTGAATTTCTGCAATTTGACCGTCAACGTAGCCCACGGGCTGCATCCTATCACGGTTTACGTTCAGGGGCAATTGCCACCTGAGCAGTTCTGATACCGGTCTTCCATCCCCCTGCCTGTTCTCCGAGTATAATCCTTTCATCCATAAATTCTAATGCAACCGGGAGATGTAAATGGATGTTACTGGGGCTCTGAAAGGGCTCGTTGTTGTCTTATGGGTTGGCGTTGTGGCCCTGATCGTCCTGGCTGTGATGCGCGCATATCGCGGGCGCAGCATCAACGCCACGCGCACGGCCATCGCCGTGCTGGCTGCAGCGGCGGTGGTGCTCACCTCGATCAGCGCCGGCCTGGTCTTTATCGAACCGCATGAACGCGGGGTGGTGATCTCGGCGGTGGCGCCGAAAGGTTATCGTGAAGAACCGCTGGAGCCCGGTCTGCGCTGGATCATCCCTTATATGGAGCGCGTGCAGACCTACGTGATTTCTCAACAGACCTACACCATGTCTTCCGTAGCGCTGGAAGAATCGGTGCAGGGTGATGACGCCATCTCGGCGCGCACATCGGACGGGCAGGAAGTCTTCGTCGATGCATCGGTGATCTACTCGGTAAACCCCGAGGACGTGGTGCAGGTGCATATCGACTGGCAGGACCGCTACCCCTCTGCGCTGGTTCGTCCGCTTGTGCGCGGCGTAATCCGCGACGCCATTTCACAGTACGGTGTGGAAGAAGTTTACAGCTCACAGCGGCAGGCTCTGATCAGCGAGATAGAAACCCAGCTCAGTGAAAAAATGTCTGAGCACGGCCTGAAGCTGTCCGAATTCCTGCTGCGCAACATCACCTTCTCGCCCGAATATGCCGCATCGGTGGAACAAAAACAGATCGCCGAACAGCGCGCCGAACAGGCCCGCTTCACAGTGGAACAGCGCAAACAGGAGGCCGAACAGGCCCGTCAGGTCGCTCAGGGTGAGGCCGATGCTGCAGTCATCAACGCCCAGGGCAGGGCACAGGCCCGACTGATCGAGGCCGAGGCCGAAGCCAAAGCGATGGAAATGATCGCGGCGGTCCTGGAAGACAATCCGGACCTGTTGACGTACAATTACATCGACAAGATCGCCCCCGGCGTGCGGGTGATGCTGCTGCCGTCGGACTCGCCTTTTATCCTGCAGCTGCCCGAGTACGGGCCCGAAACGCTGGCGGATGGCGTAACCCAGGCCACTCCCCCACCATCAACCCCGGAGACATCTGGGGGACCGGCCGGGGAGAGTGAAGAAGAGTCCACCACACCCTGAGCGCTGCTGAACACCACTCGAACAGGGCTGTGTCTACTGCGAATTAAGGGGATGGAGAATTCACGATGAGCAATGTGGCACCCAGCGGCCGGCAGATCCGGCTGACCAGCCTGTCGACCTGTGCAGGTTGAGCTTCTAAGCTAAGCGCGCAGGCGCTGGCGCAGGTTCTGCGCCCCATCCAGGAACTGTTTCAGGCCGGCGATTACCCGGACCTGCTTGTCGGGCTGGGTGAGCCGGATGATGCTGCCGTGTGGCGGCTGGACGACGAGCGCGCCCTGATCGTCACCACGGATTTCTTCACGCCCGTGGTCGACCAGCCTTACGATTACGGCGCCATTGCCGCGGCCAATGCCCTTTCGGACGTGTACGCCATGGGAGGGCAGCCCTTTATGGCATTAAACGTCGCCGCTCTACCCCCCGATCTCCCGGCGGAGATCACCGCTGAGATCATCCGCGGCGGCGCTGAAAAGGTACGCGAGGCCGGGGTGGTGCTGGCCGGAGGGCACACCATCCAGGACCAGGAGCCCAAATACGGTCTGATTGTGCTTGGGTTTGTCCACCCCGACCGGATGCTCACCAAGGGCGGCGCCCGGCCCGGGGAAGTCCTGGTGCTGAGCAAACCACTGGGCTTCGGCACCGTCACCACCGCCCTGAAACGAGAACAGGCGGACCCCACAGATGTCTCTGAAGCTGTGGGCTGGATGAAAGTCCTCAACCGCACGGCAAGCCGTCTGGCGCAGGCTGCCGGTGCACGCTCAGCTACCGATGTGACTGGCTTCGGGCTGCTGGGGCACGGCTCTGAAATCGCCCGGGCTTCCGGTGTAAAGCTGCGTTTTTGGTTCGACCGCATCCCCTTCACCCGCGGGGCGCAGCGCTACGCCCAGGAGTTCATCTTCCCCGGAGGTGCATCCGATAACCGCCTGTACTTCGGCAGCCAGGTGACCTTCGCACCCGGGATCGACGAGCCGTCCCAGATGCTGCTCTTCGACCCGCAGACCAGCGGTGGTCTGCTCTTTGCCGTGCAGCCCGAAAAACTGCCCGTATTGAAGGAAGAAGCCGCCCGTGACGGTCAGCTTCTGTGGGTGATCGGCGAAGTGGACGAAGGCCAGGGGGTCGAAGTTCTGATCGACCAATGAGCCCCGCATGATATAATCCCCCGACAAAGGCAGACCAACCGACTGAAGGAGGGAGCGAACATGATCAGCCAGGATCTGGCAGGCGCCATTAACGAACAGGTGGGACATGAGTTCGGGGCCAGCATGCAGTATCTCGAGATCGCCAGCTATTTTGACGATCAGAACCTCAGGCTGCTGGCGAAAATTTTCTTCGAGCAGGCAGAAGAAGAACGAGAACATGCGATGAAGTTCATCCGCTACCTGCTGGATACCAACGGTGGTGTGCGCATCCCCGCCATCCCGGCCCCAAAAGCGGATTTTTCCAGCGCTGAAGAAGCAGTTGAGGCGGCTCTGAACTGGGAGATTGAGGTGACCGGCCAGATCAACCGGCTGTACAGCATGGCCGTACAGGAGAATGATTATCTGGCGCAGAGCTTCCTGCAGTGGTACGTGGACGAACAACTCGAAGAGGTCTCGAAAATGGATGCGCTGCTCAGCGTGGTGCGGCGCGCCGGCGAGCGCAACCTGCTGATGGTGGAGGCCTATCTGGCCCATCTGGATGAAGGGAGCTGAAAACCTGTGAGAATCAAGAGGCGGCGCGTCCCGCCTCTTTTTGATTCAGCTTGAAAACCAGCCGGACCTCAGGCTCCGGAATCCAGTGGGGCTATTTGCGTCGAGATCCGGTTTCCTTCTTCCAGGCACCGGTCAAGACAGCCCGTCTGATGCTCTCGGCGTGCCGTGCCCATTGATGCGTGTGGACGGCATCACAGTCAGGAAACCAACTCGCCTGGAGCATACAGCGGATATCAAATGAGATGGTTCCGGTGCCGGGCGCTCTTTTCTTCCCCTTAAGCCTTGCATGATCAACGGTAAACCCTGCCCTTCCACTTCACCCCCCTCCCGGAGAGCACATTATAGATGGACGCCATCATCATCGCCGCAAAGACCAGCAGCCCGGGCGAAAAGGTCAGCGCATAGAGCGGGTGGATGTGCATGGCCCGGGCGGTGCGGATACGCAGGTACAGCAGCACCGCCCACAGCACCAGCGCCTGGAGACAGACGAACGCCGCGGGGAGCCCGCCGCCCGAGAGCAGCCACAGGATGCCTGCCAGGGGCCAGAGCGGAAAGGCCAGCGCGCCGGTCAGGCAGGTGAAGGCCCCAAACAAGAGCAGGCCCACCCGGTCGCGCATCCCCAGGTAAATATTCTTTGTCCACCCCTCCCAGATCTCGGCAAATGAGGTGTACATACGCGTGCGCGCAGCATGGCGCCCGTCCGCCAGAAGCAGGCGATATCCGCTGTGCTTGACCCTTTCGGCAAGGGCCTTATCTTCGGCGATCTCACTGCGCACCGCCCGGTGACCGCCAACAGCCTCATATACCGCGCGGCGGATGAGGATAAACTGCCCGTTGGCAATCGCCACGGGCCGGTGGGGGTCGTTGACCTGATCCGCCGGGAAACCCACCGACAGTGCTGTGAACACCAGAGGAAGGATCGCCTTTTCCCAGAAGCTGCCCAGTTCCTGGTCGGTGAGGATGGAGAGCATATCGGCCTGGCAGCGACCGGCAAGCCCCACTGCCGAGCGCAGCAGGTGTGGAGCGGCGAAAGTGTCTGCGTCAATGAAGCACAGCCACTCCGCCGGTGGCTCTGCAGGGCAGGCTTCCACGCCCAGGGTCAGGGCGTGTGGTTTGCCGGCCCACCCTGCCGGCGGCTCGCGGCCCGCCACCACCTTCAGGCGGCTGTCCCGCGCAGAGAGCTCCGCCAGGATCTGCGCTGTTTCGTCCCTCGAGCGGTCATCGACCACTACCAGACGGTAGTCGGGATAGTCCTGTGCAAGCAGCGCCTGGACGCTGCGGCGGATGTTGCGCCCTTCATTGCGGGCGGGTACGACCACGCACAGCTCGGGTAAGTCGCCTTCGTTTCCCAGCTCCTGCGGCCCGGGCAGGGCGGTATCGATGTGCTGCCGGCTGTGGATCCACAGAGTCAGCGCAAGGCTGAAGACGAACAACAGGGATGACAGCACAAGTATGGCTTCTGGCTCCATCCCTGTATGATAACCGATGTCGGGCCAGTGCTTCGTGCTAGACGGTGTCCGGCTCACCGGCATGGCCCAGCCCGCCGCCCGGGTGGCTGCTGGTATGATTTACCCTGTCCTCTCCACCGTTCCTTGCCCAACACCAGAATATTCTGTATACTGACCTCAAATATAAGCTGCCTGCAAGCTTCTGGAGGGAAAATGAAGAAGCTAACTCCATATTTCCAGTGGCGGCCGCACCCCTGGCACGGGCTGGAAGTCGGCCCCGAGCCGCCGCGCCTGGTTTACGCCTATATCGAAATTACACCCTTTGACCCGGTCAAATACGAGGTGGACAAATACACCGGCTACCTGCGTGTGGACCGCCCGCAGCGCACCTCATCCACGCCTCCGACCCTGTACGGCTTCATCCCGCGCACGTACTGCGGGGCGCATGTGGGCAAACTGGCCGCAAATGCCAGGTACGGCGACGGTGACCCGCTGGATATCTGTGTCATCAGTGAGCGTCCCATCTCCAAATCCGAAGTGATCCTGAACGCCCGCGTGGTGGGCGGCATCGGCACGCTGGACGGCGGCGAAGCGGACGATAAAATCGTCGCCGTTTTAGAAAATGACACCCTGTGGGGTGAAGTAAATTCCATCTCCGAGCTGCCCCCGGCGCTGATCGAGCGCCTGCGGCATTACTTCAGCACGTATAAGCTCACTCCCGGCCAGCCCTCTCAGGTGGAGATTCAGCAAACGTACGATTGGGAGCACGCCGCACGGGTCATCGAAGCCGCCATGCAGGATTATGAGGAGACCTACCAGTCGATGACGCACCGGGTTGAGAAATAAGTACCGTACACTTACCTCGAACCGGTGAGGTCCGGGAAATTGCAATGCCCGGACCTCACCGGTTTTTTACATCCCCTTACAGAAGTTCAATTTTCAATCGATCCCATCCGTGTTAGAGTAACCGCACAGCATAACCTTTCGAAGTCCAGAAACCTGATGAGTTTCAAAATAAGCGACTCTTTTCCAGATCCCCATCCGTTATACACAGTGAAGTAACGTTATGGCTGGCCAGACATGAACAGTATGGATATCAATACCGAATTAATCAAGCGTGCTCAACAGGGAGATGTCACAGTACTCGCCGAACTTTACGAACGGTATCACCTGAGTGTGTTTCGCTACCTGTACTACCGGGTAGGAGACCGCGAGACGGCAGAGGACCTGACATCGGAAGTGTTCGAAAGGATGCTGCGGTTCGTCGGAGGCTTCCAGCCCCCCAGTTCATCTTTCCAGGCCTGGTTGTTTCAGATCGCCCGCAACCTGTCCACCGACCACTTCCGCAAAATGAGCGTGCGCAGCGATGTAGAGCTGGAGGAAGAATTGCTTCACCAACACACGCATTCCGAAGGCAGTATAGACCGCGCGCTGACCATCGCTGAGCTGAGAAACGCCATGAACCAGCTGACCGAGGATCAGCGCGAAGTCCTGGTGATGCGCTTTGTGGCCGGTATGCCCATTGCCGAAGTCGCCCGGGTACTTGACCGGAGCGAAGATGCCATCAAAGGTCTGCAGCGCCGCGGACTGACTGCTTTACGCCAGATTCTGACGGAATGGGAGATCTACTATGCCTGATCGAGATGATGTACTGCAGCAAATGCTTCAAGAATTAGAAGACGGCGCTGAACTGGAAGCCGTTTTAGAAAAAGTCCCTGATGATCTGCAGGACCTGGCCCCGCTGGTGCAGCTGGCTGAGACCATCCGATCTCTGCCCATCCCCGAACCTGCTGCCGAGAAAATGGGCGCAGTAAAGCAGCGCATGCAGGATGCCGGGCAGGCGGCTGCACACCAGGCGACCCGCAACGGCTACCACCAGCCGGCCCGGTCGCAGAAGCCGGCTTTCCGCTGGACATGGCGGCCGTTCCCGGCCCTGGCTGCCGGGCTGGCCCTGCTCGTAATCGCGGTCATCACACTGGCAGGTCTGGGGATCTACCGGGCCGGACCGCGTGATGCTCAGGCAGCCACCCTGATGGATGTCAGCGGCCTCGTGGAAGTGGTCGCCCGGGACGGCAAGTGGCGGCCGGTTGAAAATGGCGACCGGGTGCATGCGCAGGAGCGCATTCGCACTGCCAGCAACGCCAGTGCGACCCTGGTCTTTTTCGACGGTACCCGCACCACCCTGGCGCCTAACTCCGACGTGACCCTGTCACGGGTCGACGGCGACTGGGGCAAAGTGCTGCAGGTGGTGCTCCACCAGAACGCCGGCCAGTCGTACCACAGTGTGGTACCGCTGAAGGGTAAGAAAAGCGCTTTCATCGTCTACACCCCCAGCGGAGCGGCCAGCGTGCACGGCACCGCCTTTCAGGTCTCTGTCGGCGGTCAGGGGAAATCCCGCTTCGCCGTGGACCATGGTAAAGTGCTGGTCAGCAATAAGGTCGGACAGGTGTTCCTGACTTCCGGGCAGGCTACCACAGTTGAAGAGGATGTGCTGGAGGATCCCGCCTATCAGTTCAACCTGCAGGGAACCGTTACCAGCCTGGAGGGCAGCACCTGGATCGCAGCCGGCGTGGCCTTCACGGTCACCTCTGAGACGGAACTGGTCGGGAGCCCGGCTGTGGGCAGCACGGTCAAAGTCGCCGGCCGCATTATGGAAGGCGGAGAATGGATCGCCGATCGCATCGAGGTCATTGAAGACAGCGAGCCCACGGCCAGCTTCACCGGCATCCTGGAAGAAATGGACGGCGATACCTGGACGATCAGCGGCTGGTCCGTGATCGTCGACGAGAACACCATTCTGGGCGATGGCCTGACGGTTGGTGAACCTGTACAGGCAGCGTTCAGCCTGCTGGAAGACGGCCGCTGGCGGGCAGACAGCATCCAGCCGCTGTCATCTGGAGAAGAACCCACCCCGACTCCGCAACCTGACGCCCTGCCGGTCCTGGCCTTCGATCCGGAGACACTCGACCAGCGCATATGCGCCGCACAATCCGGCCTGGCTTATGATTTCAACGGTGTATTGATCAACCGGGGCGTCGAGGAAAAGGATGTCGCTGCCAATGTCAAATTGGGCTACCAGGTGACTGCCGGAGGTGAATACGTCGACCAGGTGCAGCTCACCCCCACCAGCTGGGAGACGATCACGCCAGACGGTACTGTACTCTTCAACGTCCATCTGGAGCTGGCGGAAAGCTGGCAGACGGTCGAAGACGGTGTGGTTCAGGTGCGTGTGTTTGTGGCCGGGGAAACCAACAACCCTGAAGGTCATGAGGGCTTCCTGACCATCACCCTGGTGTCAGACTGCGGAACAACCGGCGAACCGACCGAAGAGCCTGCGGAAACTCCTACCCCGACGGCAACGGAAGAACCTACGGAGACTCCTGTGATCACCGAAACGCCAACGGAGACCCCGACGGCGACCGAATCTCCGACGGAAACACCCACCGGCACTCCTACGGAGACCCCCACCGCAACCGTCACACCGACACCAGAAACCACGCAGGAGGTCGGCTGCACAGGCGCTCAGCCGCACCCTGTCGGCTCCCGCCTGGCACAGACGTACGGCGTTCCCTACGAAGAGATCATGGGCTGGTTCTGCCAGGGGTTCGGCTTCGGCGAGATTGAGCAGGCCTACGCGCTGAGCCGGGAAACTGGCGTGCCGGTGGAAGAAATCTTCCAGATGAAGTCCTCCGGCATGGGCTGGGGACAGATCAAGCAGCAGTTAGGCCAGCAGGGGAATCCGAAGAACAACCCCGGCAATGGCAAAGGTAATGGTAATGGCAGCGGCAATGGCAAAGGTAATGGTAGCGGCAATGGCAACGGTAATGGTAATAGTAATGGTAATGGTAATGGTAATGGAAAGAACAACCCCGGTAAGGGGCCCAAGGACAAGGGTAAGGGAGGGAACTAGACGATCTGCTGTCTCATCCTGAAATGGCTGCGGCGTACCGATACGCCGCAGCCCCTTTTTAAGGTGTGAGTGATGATTCTGGCGGTCCCCCTGCCGGCAGCCGGTCATCTATGAACTCGCGGCGAATAAACAAGAACACCTCCGCAGCTCGATGATGCTGCGGAGGTGTTTACACAGAATCTGGGGGAATTTATTTAATAAACGGGTTGAGTCGGGTCGACCTCACGCGCCCAGGCGTTGATCCCGCCCTTGAGGTTTTTCACCTTACGAAAACCAGCGCCGACCAGCAGTTCCAGAGCACGCGCAGAGCGCGACCCCGATTTGCAGAAGACCACCATCTCCTGGGCGCTGTCCAGCTCTGAAAGGCGTGCGGCGAGCTGCCCCAGTGGAATCAGCTCGGCCCCCTCGATGCGAGAAATCTGCAGTTCGTGCGGCTCGCGCACATCGATCAGGCGCAGGTTGCCTCCGTTCTTCAGACGGGCAGCCAGTTCCTTCGCTTCAATGTCCCAGCCGCCGCCCACTGAACCCACATCATGATCGTGTCCCGGCACCCCACAGAAGGCCTCGTAATCGATCAGTTCGGTCACTTCGGGGTTGGGTCCGCAGATCTTGCAGTTCGGGTTCTTGCGCAGCCGCACGTACTCAAAGCTCATATCCAGGGCGTTGAAGAGCAGCAGGCGGCCGATCAGCGGCTCTCCGATGCCGAGGATCAGTTTGAGAGCCTCCGTAGCCTGAATGGTACCGATCGTGCCCGGCAGCACCCCCAGCACGCCGCCTTCGGCGCAGGTGGGTACCAGGCCTGGTGGGGGCGGTTCGGGGAAGAGGCAGCGGTAGCACGGCCCGCGGCGAGCGTCGAATACGCTGGCCTGCCCGTCAAATCGGTAAATGGAGCCGTAGATATTCGGCTTCCCCAGCAGCACAGCGACATCATTACTCAGATAGCGGGTAGGGAAATTGTCCGTGCCGTCGATAATGATGTCGTAGTCCTGTGCAATACGCATGGCGTTGGCCGAAGTGAAGGGCTCGTTGTAGACCTCAACGTGGATATCCGGGTTGATGTCGAGCATGCGATCGCGCGCCGATTCCACCTTCAGCTTCCCCAGGCTGGCGGTGCCGTGGATCACCTGGCGCTGAAGGTTCGAATAATCGACCACGTCGTAGTCCACCAGGCCAATGCGCCCCACGCCCGCGGCCGCCAGATACAGCGAGACAGGAGAACCCAGGCCGCCGGTGCCGATTACCAGCACCGATGCGGCTTTCAACTTGCGCTGTCCTTCCAGACCGACCTCGGGGATCAGCAGGTGGCGCGAATAGCGCAAAATTTCAGCATGTGATAGTTGTGGCAGCATGTTTACCTGTTTTTCTATCTTCCTCCGGCAATCGATGGAATGATCATCAGCCGGTCTTCTTCCCGGAGCGGTGTGTCCAACCCCTGGATTTCCCGGATGTTTTCGCTGCCCAGAAAGACATTGACGTAGGGCCGCAGCTCACCATCTTCGTTAACCAGGTGCGGGATTAACTCCGGATAGCGTTTTACCAGATTATTCAGGGCCGCAGATACGGTGTCCCCGGCGATGGGGATTTCGCTCTGCCCCCCGGTGTAACTGCGCAGCGCTGCAGGTATTCGCAGAGTGGGCATTCTGATCTCCTTAAATTTTATCAACATCCGGCGCGTTCGACGACCGTTTCGCAGGCCGAAGCAGGCCAGACTTCTACAGGTCCGGCCTGCTTAAAGGGCTGCATAAACTGTTCAACCTGATCCTGCGAGTCGGCCTCCAGGATCAGTACAAATGTATGCTGCCCGTCGAGGACCGCATCTCCGTGGATGTTCACACCGAACTGGCGAGCGTTGGCCGGGTTGATGTGGGCCAGCAGCATGGCGCCAGCCTGAGGGTCCCGCGCAGGGCAGGTCTGTTCATCGTGCTGGTGACGGACAAAATAAAGGGACATCTTTCACTCCTTCACTGGTACAGATATGGTTTCAACCGCTTCTTCCAAAAATTCACTCCGGTCTTCGCTCAGGCGCCAGGAGCGAGTTCGCCAGGCCCTGCCCTGATGTACACTGGTGATGAGATACGAAAACCAGGGCAGCGCCCACTCACGGTCGTACTCCGAGGGGTGTTCCGGATGGTCCGGGTGAGAGTGGAAAACGCCCAGCACATCCAGCCCGGCCTGGATGGCGGCCTCCTCAGCGGCAATGTAGTCCGCCGGAGAGATCAGGTAGCGCCGCTGCCGGGCGCCGTCCTCGCGGGTGTTGGGCAGGCTGATAATCTGCAGCACTCGACGCTGCTCTCCATCCACACGCCCCAGCAGCAGGCCGGCGCCCTCCTCCGGGTAGGCCTGTTCACCGTGTGCCTGGATTTCCGCCAGCAGTTCACGCGAAAGGTAGATAGTCATCTTATTCACCCCAGAGCCCCGTTTCGCTCAGATACCGGTATCCGGCATCCGGAAAGATCGTCACCACAACCCCCTGTTCCAGTTCCTGCGCCACGCGCAGGGCGGCCAGCAGGTTGGCGCCTGATGAGATGCCGGTGAACAGGCCTTCCTCTCGCGCCAGACGCCGGACCATCTCGTAGGCGTCCTCGGTGTTGACTTCCACCACCCGGTCGGGCAGGCTGGGGTCGTAAATGCCCGGCCGGATCTGACTGGGCATATGCTTCAGCCCTTCCAGGCCGTGCAGTGGAGCATCCGGCTGCACAGCGATGATCTGTACATCCGGGCGGCAGCGCCGCAGGAAGTGAGCCACTCCGGTCAGGGTTCCGGCCGTCCCCAGACCGGCGACAAAATGCGTCACCCGGCCCTGTGTCTGAGCCCAGATCTCCGGCCCGGTGGTCTGCTCATGCGCCTGCCAATTCGCCGGATTATCGTACTGGTTGGCGTGATAGTACAGATCGGGCCGCCCGGTTTTGAGGGCATGCGCTTTGCGGATGGCTCCGTCGATCCCTTCCAGCGGGTCGGTCAGGATCAGCTCCGCTCCCAGCACACGCAGCAGGCGGATGCGCTCCGCGCTGGCGTTGGCGGGCATTGTCAGGGTGACCGGAACCCCCAGCGCCGCGCCGAAGGTCGCGTAGGCGATGCCGGTGTTGCCCGAGGTGGCATCCAGCAAGCGCATCCCCGGAGCCAGGCGGCCTGATTCGAGGGCCTTAAGCATGATGTTCAGGGCCGGGCGGTCCTTAACCGAACCGCCGGGGTTGTACCATTCCGCTTTGGCCAGCAGTTCCACCCCGGGCGCCAGTTCGCTGGCGATGCGGTGCAGCCTGATCAGCGGGGTGTTCCCCACCAGCGCCTCGATCTCACCCACACGACCAGAGGCATTATTCCGAATTTGTCTCTCAACAGGTATTTCAATCATATGACCCCTTAAACGAAAACGATCCAACCAGCAAAAAAGAGTGCTGCACACCCGACACTAAAAAACCTCGCATGCGGGGCTGCAATCACCCTTCTTCTTGTGTTGGATCGTTACCCGGCTTTCCCGGAGCGTTGATCTTTACGCTGCTGCGACGAGGAGGGTGATTACCTACCCCGCCCCAGACAGATGCAGTGAACCATGAGTTTACTCCTGGCGTTCACACCAAATACGACAATTTAACTACAAATTACACGGTTATTATAAACCGCGCGCGGCGTCTGTCAAGAACCAGCTTGCCAGAATCCACTACCCGCATTCCCTTACGCAGAAGAATTGCATGGGATCGACAGCTGCAAAAATGTACCTGCAAAAGAAGGCGCCCTGTGTGACAGCAGGGCGCCTTCTTTTATACGGATTTCTCGGACTTGAGATCAACCCGCGTCAGACGGGGTTTGCGGAGCGTTCCCCGCAGGCGGCGCGTCATCCCCTTCTACGGAAATCCTGCTGCCATCGCCAATTCCCAGGGGCACCCATTTGTGCTCGTCTTTCAGGCGGTGCTGGATACCGCCGCGATCATGCAGTTCATCGAAGCCTTCCGGCTTGATGAACATCGATTCGCCTTCCAGCAGGCCGAACACGCCGGTTTGCCCCGGCTCGGGCCGGCGGATCTGCGGTTTGGCCGCCTTATCGGGGTCGTAATGGATGGGCTCCTCATAGGTGGTTATGAAACCTTCGAAGTTGCGCAGCACCACCTTGTGGTCCGACATGCTGATCAGGTACTGCGGCAGCACGGGGATCTTCCCACCGCCGCCGGGGGCATCGACCACATACGTCGGCACGGCGTAACCAGAGGTGTGCCCGCGCAGCCCCTCCATAATTTCAATGCCCTTGGCGATCGGGGTGCGGAAGTGACCGGCGCCTTCCACCAGATCGCACTGGTAGAGGTAGTACGGGCGTACGCGGATGCGCACCAGGTCGTGCACAAGCTGGCGCTGTACGTGCACATTATCATTCACACCAGCCAGCAGCACCGACTGGTTGCCCAGCGGGATGCCGGCGCGGGTCAGGCGGTCGCAGGCTTCGGCCAGCTCGGCAGTGATCTCGTTCGGATGGTTGACGTGGATATTCATCCACAGCGGGTGATACTTCTGCAGCATATCGGTCAGCTCATCCGTCACGCGCATGGGCAGGAATACCGGGACGCGCGAGCCGATGCGGATGATCTCAATGTGCGGAATTTCGCGCAGGCGGCTGAGAATCTCCTCCAGTATCCTGGGGGCCAGGACCAGCGGGTCACCGCCGGAAAGCAGAACGTCGCGCACCTGAGGGGTTCGCTTCAGGTACTCGATCTGCATATCAAATTCGGAGCGTGAGAAGGTCGCCGAGGGATCGCCCACAATACGCGACCGGGTGCAGTAGCGGCAGTAAGAGGCACACTGCGTGGTTACCAGCATCAAAACCCGGTCGGGGTAGCGGTGCACCAGTCCGGGGACGGGGGAGTGGCGGTCTTCGGCCAGCGAATCTTCCATCATTGCCGTAAAAGGCACCAGTTCTTCGGCGGTGGGCACCACCTGTTTGCGGATAGGGTCATTCGGATCTTCCGGATCGATCAATGAAATAAAATAAGGGGTGATATCGACACGGAAGAGATGTGCGGCCGAAAGCGCTTTGCGCTCACCCTCAGTAAGTGGAATTACCTTTTCAAACTCTTCGGGCGTGTTGATGCGGTTGCTCAACTGCCAGCGCCAGTTGTACCACTTGTCATCGGGCACATCCTGATAAATTGGTGCTCTTTTAGATGGAAAAGGCAAATTCGGCATGTTTTTCTCCTTAGGGCAGCCATGCCCGTTGATCAACCACTGTTGATGCCGGACAGGTCATGGTTGGATGAGGGAACCCCGCTCTATCAATAGTATAAAATGATAATAACTATGCAGGAGAGATCACAAACACGGCGGGGCTGCAGCGGTTTTGCTCACCTCGATTTTCAGAATTATTTTACTATGTGACGGTGGTTAGTACCGGCTGGATTTCCCCTTGTACCGGCCGCTGTACGACAACCAGCACCTACGGGCTGAGCAGGATTTCAACGCTTGACAGGTAGCGGACCGGTGAGACCGGTTCCCCACTTTCGAATACCACCAGCCGCACCGCGGTCAGGTCATCCACCTCATAAGGAATCTCTGCCGAAAAGGTGCCGTAAGGGTCCTGCTCCGTACGCGAGACGCCAAACACGCGGAGCCCGATCACTTTCCCCTCTTCATCGATTAACTGGCCAATAAGCTGGGTGCCGTCCTCCCGTCGAGCCAGCCCGGATACCTGCACCTGCTGACCCTGGATCAGCGCTTTCGGCCGCGGATCCTGGATCAGGATGCGCTCCAGCACGCTGTCCGAAGGGTTCAGGTCTGCCGTCCCGAGCGAAAGCAGCACCAGATCAACCGAATTTACTGCCACCAGGCGGCCGTACTCATCCTCAACGCTGATCACCAGGCGGCCCATCTCGGCTGTAGCTGAAATTTCAAAATCGATGTCCAGCGAGAGATTTGCCCAGGCCCCGCTGTCGAATTCGTACTCTTTGATCTGGCGCACCAGCAGCCGGCCGTCCTCCCCGAACAGCTCGATGCGCGCCAGCCTGCCGGCGCGCGGCCGCATATATGCATACAGGTGGAAGGGCGAGATGATTTTGGATAGTTCGCCCGGATTGTAGATTTCAATTGCATCGTCAGGGAAATCGGGCGTTGGGGTCGGCGTGATGGCCGGCGTGACAGGGGCAGGGGTCGCTTCCGGCAGCGTGGGGCGGAGCGTTGGCGATGGCGTTGCGGTCGGATCCCCCTGGACGGGGGTCTCGCCGGTTTCCATACCTTCAGTGTCTGGCGGAGGAGGGGTCTCTGCGGGAGGCAGAGGGGTTACCCCGGCTTCTACCGTGAGCGCGATGGCGGTAGGCAGATAGTCCTCCGCCAGTGGTGTTGGCAGGAATGGACTCTGATAGTCCCCACAGGCGGACGCCAGGGTAAACAAAAGCAAAACGGGTAAACAGCGCAAAACCCTCATCAATGCCGCGATCACCCGTTCAGGGGTTCGGTTCGCCCGAGGTGTATTGTTGAATGGTATCGATCAGGGTCTGCAGACGAATAGGCTTGCAAAGATAGGCGCGCGCGCCTGCGGCGGTCACCCGTTCGGCGGCATCCAGTTCTGGCCCCGCAGAGAGCACCAGTATCGGAATGCCGGCGGAGGCGGGCTGCTCCTTGAGCCTCTTCAGCAGGGTCAGGCCATCCATATCCGGCAGGCGCATGTCGATAAAGATGATGTCCGGCCGCTGCTGTGCAGCCAGCTCAAGCCCCTGCTGACCGCTGCTTGCATTCAGCGCCTGATGCCCGAAGACCTGAACGGCTTTCGTCATTGTCTCCAGAGCCAGCGGATCATCATCGATGAACAGTATCAGAGCCATAGGATTTCCGCTGCAGAAGGAAAGTAATTACCTTCCCAACCCCTCCCAGACTTCCAGCTTGGCGCCGACCCGGCGAATGACTTCATCGGTAAATTCGACCGTGGTCATGCTGCCTCCCAGATCAACGGTGGCTTTTCCTTCATGAACCGCTTCAAACACAGCTTCATAAATCGCCCGTGAGGCGCGCTCCGCGCGCGGGTCGGACGTATAAGGAAGCAGCGCAGCTCCCGCCAGGATCATCGCCATTGGGTTTGCGATGTTCTTGCCCTCCAGGGTAGGAGCAGTTCCATGCGGGGCTTCAGCCATCACGACACGGATCTGGTCGGCTTCATCGAAAGCCAGGACCATGCTTTCCGAGCCGGCGATGCTGCCAAACATCTGCAGCACCATGTCCGAAAGCAGGTCTCCGTCGCGGTTGAGGGTTGGGATGACCAGTGACTCACCGCCTGTCTTTAATAACAGGGCGAATGTAGCATCAATCAACTGGGGATCATAGGGGACATTCGGATGACGGGCAGCCGCCGCATCCAGGTCTTCTTTGAACATCCCTTCATAAATCGGGCTGACGGTGAATTTCGGGCCGCCAAAAACGCGCGCTCCCATGCGCTCGGCAAGCTGGAAAGAAAACTCTGCCACGGCCCGAGAGGTTGAGCGGCGGATATGGGACAGTCGGTAGGCGATCTCATCCCCATCAGGTGTCTGTTCCCGCCATTCCTTTGCCCCATAAGCATCGTCAACGGCCATGCGCACAACGGCAATGGGGGCGTGCACACCGGCCATCGGGTGTACCCGGGGCAGGCGGCGGCCGATACGCAGGATCACTTTCCCGTCGATCTCATCACGCAGGATGGCGTTCGGGCTGCCGACATCTCCTGGTTTTTCAGGTGTGATTGTGGCAGCTTTTAACCCCAGGCCGGTCTCGCACATGGCACGCGCAGCATCATAAACTACCTGGTTGGCTGTCGCCCGGCGGTTCTCCAGGCTGAGGTCAAAATGGATAAAAGAGAGTTCTACTCGCAGCAGTGCAGGGTCCAGAACGCGCAGGGCCTGCTGGAGCAGTTCTTCACCGGTCTGGTCTCCATGCATAACAACAATGGTAGATTTTTTTGGAGAATCGAGTCGTTCCGCCATTTCTACCTTTCTGGTTGGGATTTACCCCTCTAATTATTCGCTGTCCCAGGTTGTTAAACCGCTGCTGGAAAGTACGAGCACTGTATTCTACCATGCTGCCCGGAGGGCATCTGCTCTTCCCAACGGAGATGAAAAGTGGGACATTTTGACTAAAATTTCTCTAATTGTTGAACATCTCCCAGCATGAAAAAAGCTCACCAGGCAGGTGAGCTTTTTTCGGGTAAGAATCACAGGTTGTAGATCTCTCCGTACTTGGTTCGCAGGTACCGCAGGTAAGGCGCCGGGTCGATCTTTGTCCCGGTCACACGCTGCACCAGCTCCTGGGGTTCGAACTTCGCCCCATGGCGGTGAATCTTCTCCCGCAGCCAGTTCAGCAGTTCGCCAAATTCTCCTCTGCGGATCTGGTCGTTTACATCCGGAATATCCTGCAGAATGCACTCCCAGAGTTGAACGGAGATCAGATTCCCAAGGGCATAGGTGGGGAAGTAGCCGATCGAGCCGCCGGACCAGTGCACGTCCTGCAGTACACCCTGGCTGTCGTTCGGAGGGGTGATGCCCAGGTAGTCGCGCATCTTCTCGTTCCAGGCCTCAGGCAGATCTTTCACCTGCAGGCGGTTTTCCAGTACGGCGATCTCCAGTTCCAGACGAACCATCACATGCAGGTTGTAAGTAGCCTCGTCCGCCTCGGTGCGAATAAGCGAAGGCTCGACCTTGTTTATGCCTTTGTAGAAGGTTTGCAGATCGACATTCCCTAACTGGGCGGGGAACAATTCCCGCAGGCGCGGGTAGAAATGCTCCCAGAAGGGCAGGGAGCGGCCAATCAGATTCTCCCACATGCGCGACTGCGATTCGTGGACAGCCAGCGAGGCCCCACCGGCCAGCGGGGTGCGCCGCAGCGCTTTTGAGATCCCCTGCTCGTACATCGCGTGACCGGCCTCATGCACCGTGCTGAAGAACGCCGAGGCGGCATAATCCGGCAGGATGCGCGTGGTGATGCGCACATCATCGATGTCGAAATTGGTTGTGAAAGGATGCGCCGAATGATCCTGCCGGCCGCGTTTCCAGTCGTAACCCATTTTCGAGATCACTTCGACGCCGAAATCCCACTGCTTCTGCTCGTCATAGGGCTGGCGCAGGAATGAATCGTCCACCTGCGGGCGGCTGGCAATCTCTTTGAGCAGCTCGACCTGCTGGGTTCGCAGTTCACTGAAGATGGCGAGCACATCCGCGGTCTTCAATCCCGGCTCAAAATCGTCCAGCAGCGGGTCGTAAACATGATCATAAGGGGCAAACAGGTCTGCATAGCGGCGGCGCAGGGCGAAAATCTTCTCCAGGTAAGGCGCAAAGCTGGCGAAATCGTTCTTTTCGCGCGCCTCCTGCCATGCGTTGTGCGCCACGCTGGTGACCTGGGCGAACTCGATCACCAGCTCGGAGGGCACGCGCGTCTGCTTGTCGTACTCGCGCTTTGTAACCCGCAACAGACGAGCATCATCTGAATCCGGATCCAGCTGTTCAGCCAGCGGCTGGAGCTCATCGAGCAGCTTACCAACCTCATCCGAAGTGAACTTCACATGCGCCAGATTGCTCAGGGTGGCAATCTGGTAACCGCGCGCCTCCACTCCACCGGGAGGCATATTGACCTGCTGGTCCCAGTCTAACAGAGCGATGGCGTTATTAATATCAGAGACCTCGCCAAGAATGGCCTTCAGTTGCTTCAACTTTTCTTCCATTCGATCATCCTTTTCATCTAAATTTCTATCAGCAGAACAGCCCGTGGAACGGATCTGACAGTTTACAGCACTTTCCAGCGCAGGGGTTCCTTGCGCAGAGCTGCCAGAACCTCCGCAGCAATATCCTCAGATGCGCGCCTCTGTGCTTCTTCGGTCTGGGCGCCGATATGAGGTGTGGCGATTACATTCGGGTGTGAAACCAGGGCGGTCAGTCCCGGTGGTTCGGCAGCAAATACATCCAGAGCTGCGCCGGCCACATGACCCGATTCAAGCGCGCCCAGCAGAGCTGTTTCATCAATGATCCCGCCGCGCGCCGCGCAGATCAAACGCACACCGCGCTTCATCAGGCCCAGCACCTGCCCGTTGATCATTTTGCGGGTTTCCAGCGTGAGGGGAACATGGATGGTAATATAGTCGGAACGGGCGTAGAGGTCGTGCAGGGAGACCGGTTCGGCACCCCGCTCGCGAATCTGTTCTTCGTGCAGGAGCGGATCGTAACCAATTACGGTCATCCCCAGTGCGGCTGCGCGCTGCGCTACTGCGCTGCCAATATTGCCCATCCCCAGGACGCCCAGCACCTTCCCGCTGATTTCCACGCCCATTAGTTCCTTTTTTATCCACTGCCCGGTTTTCATGGCAGCATCGGCGCGTGGAATGGAGCGTGCCAGAGCCAGCATTAAACCCAGGGTCAGTTCTGCCACTGCCAGCGTGGTGGATACCGGGGCATTGACCACCGTCACGCCTTTGGAGGCCGCTGCCGCCAGATCGATATTGTCTACCCCAACACCTGCACGCCCCACCACCTGCAGCCGTTGGGCGGCATTGAATACGGCGGAAGTCACCTTGGTCCGGCTGCGCACAATCAGGGCATCATAATCACAGATGATCTGCATCAGTTCGTCGGCCGGTAACCCGGTGCGATCATCCACCTGCGCGGCGGACTGCAAGATGGCTTTCCCGCTTTCAGCGAGTCCATCAGCGATGAGAATTTTCCAGTCAGGCATAGGGTCACTCCACTCCAGAATGAAGGCTGAGCAGCTCAAATCCAGAAGGACTCAATGATTCTACTCGAAAAAGTGGTTAAATACCTTCATCGATAACGGGATAAGGAGAAACTGGAATGGATTCTGAAGCGATTGTTGTCTTCATCACTGTCCCTTCCGCAGAAGCCGGAAAAACGATAGCAAAAGCACTGCTGGAAAACCGCACCGCCGCCTGTGTCAATATCCTGGGCCCCATCCAGTCACATTACTGGTGGGAGAACGAGATTCAGGAAGATGAAGAATTTCTCCTCATCGTCAAGACCCAGGCAGCCCTTTTTGAATCCCGACTAATTCCGCAGGTGAAAGCTGTGCATCCTTATGAGGTGCCAGAAATTGTAGCCCTGCCAATCACCAGCGGATCTGAAAGCTACCTCAAATGGATAAAGGAGAGCACTGCAGAATGAGAGAATATTTCGACCAGGTTCCGGAGCGTAAGAATACGGATTGTGTCAAGTGGAAAGCCTACGGCGACGATGTGCTGCCTTTATGGGTAGCGGACATGGATTTCAGAGCTCCGGAGCCGGTGCTGCGCGCCCTGCATGAACGGGTTGAGCATGGGATTTTTGGCTACCCGTGCGATCCGGATGAGCTGCGCCAGGTGATCCTGGCGCGCCTGGAAGAGCGGTATCAATGGCGCGTGCAGCCGGAGGCCATTGTATTCCTGCCAGGTGTGGTCACCGGTTTTAATCTGGCCTGCCATGCCTTCGGCCAGCCTGGCGGCGGCCTGCTCGTTCAGCCGCCGGTTTACCATCCTATACTGAACGCGCATGAGCACGTGGACATGGTCCGCCAGGAAAGCCAGCTCTGTCAGGATGAAAACGGCAGCTATTATATCGACTGGGATTCCTTTGAACAGGCCATCGACGGGCGCACCCGCATGTTCATCCTGTGCAACCCGCACAACCCGGTTGGCCGGGTATTTTGTGAAGATGAACTCCAGCGCATGGCGGAAATCTGCCTGCGCCGTAATGTGTTGATCTGTTCGGATGAGATTCACGGTGACCTGATCTATGAGGGGCACAGGCATATCCCCATCGCCTCGCTGGCGCCCGAAATCGAACAGCAGTCCATTACCCTGATGGCACCCAGTAAAACATTCAACCTGCCCGGTCTGCAGTGTGCATTTGCCGTGATCCCGAACAAAGAGCTGCGCACACGCTTTGTCAATGCAAAAAAGGGTCTGGTAAGCTGGGTGAACGTAATGGGTCTGGCAGCCGCAAAGGCCGCCTACGAGAGTGGAGGCGAATGGCTGAAAGGCCTGCTCGCCTATCTGCAGGAGAATCGCGACTACCTGGCAGAATACGTACAGGCAAACCTGCCCGGCGTTCGCATGGTGAAACCGGAAGGCACCTATCTTGCCTGGCTGGACTGCCGCCAGACGGCGGAGGAGGTCAGCCAGGATCCCTACAATTTCTATCTCAAACAGGGGCGGGTAGCACTGAACGATGGAAAAATCTTTGGCGCCGGCGGAGAAGGGTTCGTGCGCCTGAATTTTGGCTGTCCGCGCAGCACCCTGGAAGAAGCGCTTATCCGGATGAGCACCGCCCTTCAACAGGCAGTTCGGGTCCAATCCTGAGGGTCAATACCGGGAAATGAACAGCTGCAGCGCTAACGCTGCAGCTGTTTCTGTACCCAGCGAATCGGCGAACTGAGCACATAAAAGAAGGTGCGGATGGCGGCATTGCGCCAGATATGCCTTGCTTCGGACCACTGGAACCTCGGATCCAGGCATACTTTATAAAACTGGACGTAACCGCGCACGCCAAAATACTCGGCCAGTGAAGAGAGGACATGCTGCCATGTGCGCTCCTGCAGCTCTGCGCCGCCCATGAAGTAATTGCCGAACTCGTAGATCGGGTCTGCAGCGCGCACGAATGACTGGACCTGGGCAACCGTGGTGCCGTCGTCATCGTAAGTGGAAAAGGTGTTCCAGCCATAATCCGGGAACCCTTCTGGCGTCATGACGGTAAAGGAGGTATCGTCGGCATACAGGATCATGACCCCACTGGAGAAGGGGATAATCCCGGGTAAGCCCGGCAGTACGGGCAGGCGGGTGCTGATGAAGAGCACTTCACCCGGCTTTACACCGGCCATGGACGGGTAGAAGTGGTTTTCGGGAGGCTGGAATTTCGGAAAGTTCTCCTTCCACACCTTCATCACCTCTTCAGGCGTGACATTCGCCCCGCTGAGGCGCACCCGGTAAGTTTTCTGCCACATCTTGCCAAAGCCCTGCAGAGCGCCGTATACAGGCCTGCCGTCCAGATTGATGCCGGTTGCCCCCTGCGGTATGTCCTTCACCTTCAACCGTGAGACCGGTCTGGCCCAGTTACCTTCCTGATCCTTCTGCAGGTTTTCACCATTTTCTGCCATTTTTACCTCCAGATTCCACAGACCTGGCCAGCGGGGAGGTCGTTTCGCTCACCGCAGATCCGGCATCCGACCTCCCATCCCGGTCGTTCAACCCTCAGCGGCCAGGTCATGGGGTGCATCCTGATTGGACGCGCTGCCGTCCACCCTCAGGAGACGGACTGCTTGACGTTCGCTGCAGCCAGGGCCTCGGCTTCGCTGGGATAGATAGCGATGGCTTCATTCAGCCGCGTCAGTTCGAAGATCTGGCGGTAGTGATCGCTCAAGCCGCAGGCAAGCAGGCGCTGCTTCTGGCGGTTAGCGCGAATCAGCAGCGTCACCAGCAGGCCGATCCCTGAACTGTTCATATATTTCAACTCTTCAAAGTTCAGCACAATCGCGTTGGTGTTGCCTGAGCTCGCTTCCGCATAGGCATCCATCAACACGTTTTCTGCAAAGGCGTTGATTTCACCGCGGATATCGATCACGCTGGCAGTATCCGAAACCTTGCGAACATTCATGGTCACATCTGGTTTAGACATTCCATTTCCTCCTGTGTCTGCAAACGAACCTGTATCGCGTTCTCTCGTTATTACACGGCCATCGCACTGGCCTGATCTGGCACAATGCTCAAGTAATCCGCTAAGCGGGTGATCTGGAAAATCTCCTGATAATGATCGCTCAGGCCAAAGACGACCAGGCGCCGGCCGGCTTTTTGGGCGCGGCTCATCAATCCAACGATCAGGGCAATCCCGGTGCTGTTGATGTAGGTGACCCTGGAGAAGTCGAGGAGAATGATCGGCAGATCGAACCCTTCTGCTTCCGAATATGCGGCTGAAAGCGCCTGCTCTGCAAACGAGTTCATTTCTCCCCGCAGTTCCATCAGAACTCGATCCGACAGTTTTTGTACATTGACTTCAAATGGGTTGGCTGCCATTTCATGCTCCTTCCAGCCGGAAGATCAGCTCAAGGGTATGGCGCTGCTCCTCGGTTTTGATGCGCAGTTCATCGACCATGTTTTTTATCAGGAACAGACCCCAACCACGAGGCGACTGCAGGCCATGCAGCTTTGCTTCCAGGTCGGGTTCGGGTTGATCGGGAATCGGCTGGTCGCCTCCATAATCCGTGATCTGTACCAGCAGATGATTGTCAGTGACCGAAACACGGATGGTAACAGGAAGCTCCTCCCGGTAGCGGTTGCCGTGCTCCATAGCATTCATGGTCCCCTCGGCAACGGCCGTTTTCAGGCGCTCCAGGCGGTCCGGGCTCAGGTTGAGCGAGCGCACAGCGCCGGCTACCTGCTCCATCGCCAGGCGTTCATTTCCCGGCTGGCTTTTCAGCTCGAATTCGGCCAGAACCTGATCCGTGTTCGCCCCTCCCTGCGCAAACGGCGTCCCGTTATATGAGATTGCCATCAGGGTGACATCATCCTCCTGCTCCCATTCCGCCCCCGTGAAGCGCTCCAGCTCGGTGACCAGGAAGTCGACCAGCGCTACCCCGGCTGGAGAAGCGTCTAAGAGCGAACGCAGGCGTGGAAAGCCAAACATTTCACCCTGGGGATTGTGGGCTTCCACCAGGCCGTCACTGTAGAAGACCAGGCTCTCCCCGGGGAAAAGCGTGGTTTCCTTCTCCTCATAAGTCACATCAGACATTAATCCCAGCGGAACCCCCGTAGCGCGTAATTCGATCAGCCCCCGTGGCGTGCAGCGATAGGGTAAATTGTGCCCTGCGTTGGCGACAACAAGCCGTCCCGTGCTGGGATCAAGGATTCCGTACAAGCAGGTGACATACATATTTGCCGGGATATCAGGGCAGAGCAGATCATTCGCCTGCTGCAGCACGGCTCCTGGCGAATCCTGACGTTCCGCGGCCGAGCGCAGCACGCTGCGTGTGGTTGCCATCACCAGCGCTGCCGGCACACCCTTATCGGTGACATCGCCGATCAGGATCCCCAGTCGTCCATCGGAGAATTTGACAAAATCATAGAAATCACCGCTCACCGCCTGCGCAGGCTGCCAGTGCACCTTAATCTCCCATCCGGGAAGACTGGGCAGTTCTTTGGGCAGCAGCGTTTGCTGGATCACGCGTGCCACCCGCAGTTCATGTTCAATACGCTCACGCTTGCGCGCCTCTGCCTGCTGCTGCCGTGCAAGCTGCGCCACCCTCAGTACAGGAGCGGCCTGAGCTGCCAGACTGCTCAGCAGCCGGCGGTCGTCCAGTGAATATTCCTGTTCTGAACGGCGTGCACCCAGGTTTAACAGGCCGATCAGCTCCCCCTGGCTGACCAGAGGCACCGAAATTTTTACGCCGGCCTTCTTCAATGCGAGGAGCGCCGGGGAATCCAGCTGCAGCTCGTCCACATCCACGATCCCCGGCATCTTCAGCAGATAGGCCATCAGTGGATCGTCCGGGGCGATCTCCAATTCCAGGGTTTGCCCCGCTTCGGCTCGCTTCCGGTCGGAGACTGCAGGTTCATCTTCTACCACCTCACGCCGGAATAAAAAGTCCCTGTATTTCTGCCAGTATGAAGCCATTCAGGCCATCTCCACGCCGTTTTTCCGGCGTTCCAGCATGTCAACCCGGGTCATCACGTTTGTGCCCATCCTAATGATCTGACCGCTCCCATTCTGCGGCATAGGTACGACCAAGCGAGCGCCACTGCGGTGCGAGGGGGATCACACCCATATCGCGGATGATCCGGCGAGCCGCCAGACCTACAACCGCAGTGAATGTCGGATAAGCAATTTCCAGTTCGGCAAGCTGCTCTACCCACATATCGGCAGCCATGCCGGCAGCCACCAGGTGAATGATCTCCAGAGCATGTTCGCCCGCCACATGTGCGCCCAGAATGCGGTGATTTTCCTGAGACACAATCAGCTTGCAGTAGCCCTCTGTGCGCCCGTCGATCACGGCACGATCCATTTCAGCATAAGAGACCACGGCCACGGCGCATTCTGGCTCAAGGGTGCGTGCCTCCTTCTCCGTCAGGCCAACGCTGCCATATTCCGGATCGGTGAAACCGCCGTGAGGCACGATCAGATGCCGGTAAGGCTGCTGGCCGCCCAGCACCGCATTCTCTGCGGCCATGCGCCCTTCGTACGTGCCGCTCTGAACCAGCATCATGCGGCCGGTAATATCGCCGGCAGCGAAAATGTTAGGAGCCGTGGTCTGGAAAGCATCGTTGACGATAACGTAGCCGCGCTGGGTCTCAACGCCGGCAGCCGGCAGGTTCAGCGATTCGATATTTCCAACCCAGCCTACAGAGACCATCACCGCCTGCGTGTGGATCGATCGCAGCTCTCCCTGGTACTGGTACCAGAACTGCAGACCATCGTCCACCTTATCAATCCGTTCCACACCCCCGATGCCGGTAATCACCTGGATCCCCCGGCGGTTGAATGCATCTCCGATGGCTTTCGATATGATTTCATCTTCGCGACCCAGCAGATGGGGACCAACTTCCAGGACGGTGACCTGTGCCCCAAAGGCAGCGAAGATCGAGGCGAGCTGGCAGCCGGTGGCGGCACCCCCCAGGATAACGACGGAACGGGGCAGTTCTTTCAATGACCAGACGTCGCTGTGAGTCAGGGCATATTCAGCCCCGGGGAAATTTAAACGGCGGGCGTGCCCGCCGGCACACAGAATAAACTTCTGTGCCTGAAGCTGCTGTCCATTTTCCAGTTCGATGGTCTGTGCATCGACAAAATGCGCTTCGCCGCTGCGAGTGAAGACATCCACTCCCAGTTCCTTCAGGTGGTTGATCATTTGCTTTTTTTCGTGGATCTGGTAAACCACCTGCTGTACTCGAGACATAAGGCTGGCAAAATCGAGGGAAGTAGAAGAGGCGTGAATTCCATAATCATCCAGCTGCTCGGCATCGCGCATCAGCCGCGCGGCTTTCGCCAGCACACGCGTGGGAACGCAGCCGTCATTCGTACAGGTTCCGCCCAGGTTGGACCGCTCAATCAGTGCAACGCGCGCCCCCAGTTCACTGGAACGCAGAGCAGCCGTGACACCCGCCGGCCCGCCGCCGATCACAATCACATCGTACATCTTTTCCCTCCCAATCTCGACCCCGCCGGAGCGAGTTACGCCCTCCTCCGGGGCCATTGTCCATACCAGTTACGATCTCCCTGCGGCAGCCGCACACAGGGTCTTTCTTTACTATTTTTACCCACCGGGAGTCCTGTGATCGTTACCGCTGGCGTTACGAGATGAAGCGTTTTCCCCACCTGCCGCATTTGCTTTCCGGATCAGCCAAAGGGAAACCTGCTCAGGCTGCATGGTATCTTCGACCGCGGTGAGCAGGCGCTGGCATAACTGATTGAGATCGAGTTCATCGCGCAGCGAGGCGCTGAATGCGGACAGTTCCCGTGCCGCGTCATAGCGCTGGCGGTAGAAGCGCCGGTCGATCATCTCCTGAACGCGCTGCCGCAGCGGGCCAAACATGGCGGCAATCACCAGCGTGGAAAGCACGGTCACCACCGGAACAGATTCCTCCTGGCCTGTGGCAATCTGGAATCCGGTCTGCAGTAGAACCACGCTGCCGAAGTAAAGCAGACCCAGCATCGCCGTCAGCACAGCATAGACCAGGGTGCGGTTGACGATCAGGTCGATATCATACAGGCGGTAACGCAGGATCGAAATCCCCAGTGCCAGCGGCAGCAGGACGAATGAAAACAGCCGGTCCACGCCGTAGAGCAGGTCCAGCGCAAGGGTGAACAGGTTCGACTCTCCCTGTATCCGAGAGAGTTCTAAACCCAGGGCCCCCAGCACGAAGCCGGAAACAGCAACCAGCATGCCAAACATCACCCATTTAGTCTGCTGGCGTTGAACCGGATTCGAGACATGCCGGTAGCGGTAAACCTGCGCAAACACCATGGTGGCAAAGAAAAGCAGCATCACCAGCAGGCTGTAGGGAAAAGGCCAGGAACTTGTATCAAAGACGGTATTAGGGAAGATCGCCGCGATGAGTGACAGGAAAAGAAACAGGGCGGCCGGTATCACCGTCCAGCCCGGGACAAAGCGTCCGTCCGGGAAGATATACAGCAGCAGGAAGAAGAAGGTAAATGAAAGACTGCGCACCACGGTCAGGGCCAGCGTGCCGGCTTCACCGGGCCAGCCGGCGGCGGGCAGGGCCTGGGGAAGGTAGGAAACCGCCGGAGGAAAGCTGGCCCCAAAGATCACCATCCAGATCGACACCCGGAAGGCCATGGGATCGGCGGATTTTTTCCAGAAAATGAGCGCTCCAACGGTGATGTATGTCAGTGCAAAAAGAAGAACCAGCCCGGTGCTGTAGACGGCATAGAACCGGGTGGAAAGACCCAGGCCTTCCAGGCCGGCGCGCAGCGCGGCTGGGTCCACCCTCGAGCCATGCGCACTGGTGTTCAACTGCACTGCCTGGCGAAAATAAACGGGCATACTGAGCCCCAGTGCTGCGAACCAGAAGAGCGCATTGACAACCCAGACAGCGCCGGCCGCGCCGGAACTAAGCGAACGCTGCCGCCCTTTTACAGGAGATTTCAGAGAGCTTTCCATATCGCATTTAAAGGTTGACCCTGCGCCCCCGTTCCTGCCTCAAAGCGATGACAGAAGCGCAGACAAACCTGTATCTACCTGTCCTATAGACTGGGAAATAACTTATCAAGCCCCCACGATAATCAGGTCGAATACTTGAGCAAATTATATCCGATTTATATGATTTTCCATCCTGAATGGGAAGGCAGCTGTTTTCAGTCCCTACAGCGCCGGGTGCGCAAACCACCCCGGTATGCGAACAGCCCCAGGACAGCGCCGAACAACAGATACGCAGCCGACAGGTGCAGGAAAGGAACGCGGGGAAATGGACTGTTCTCCAGCGGAAGGATCAAAAACCATGCGAATAAAAGAAGAAAAGTGCTGTATAAAAGGCCGCTGAGTACCACAATCGGCCAGGTCAGGACCACGTTCCGGCGGTACACCGCCGCCCACAGGCCAACTCCGTACAGCGTCCCGAAAATCCCCGAAACCCCTAGATGCAGCAGTGCTGCGTGGAGCATATCGCCGGCATTGGAAAAAACGAACCATTCCATCGTCCGGCCGGGCTGGTCTCCGCTCAGCAGCGCGGCCAGCAGCAGATAGAGCGCCATTGCCAGGCCAGCCTGAAAGCCGTAAAAAAGACCGTCGACAGCGGCGTCACCGGCCTGCGAGCGGTGGTTATCAAACCCGTTGATATTGTCCGTCATGCGCTGAATCCTCCACCTGAATATGTCCAGCAGCTTATTGAAGCAGTTTTTCACCCGCCCAGGTCCATTCCCCGGCAGGCTTTTCTTCATTCTAAAGAACAGGCATACCGCCAGCGTTACGGAAACCGTTACGAAATACCGGTTCGGGGGTAAAATGAACGCATATCAGGAGGGAAAATTAATTGCAGTCCATCTCACTTTACCTGCTTGGTACACCCTACATCGAGCGAGACGGCAAAAACATCGAGTTCGACACCCGCAAGGCGACCGCGCTGCTGGCCTATCTGGCGGTTGCCGGAACGTACCATACCCGCGATGCGCTGGCTGCCTTGCTCTGGCCCGACTCGCCCCAGACGAACGCCCGAGCGGCTCTGCGGCGCACCCTTTCCACGCTCAACAGCGCTCTGGGAAAGAATTTCATAGAAAGCCAGGGGGATAAGCTGGGTATTTCTCCGCAGGCAAACTGGGAGTTCGATATCCACCGTTTCTATGAGGCACGTGCCAGGTGCGGAACCCACGGCCATCCAGTCAGCCAGGTATGCACAGAATGCGTGCCGGCGCTCGAGGAGGCTGTGCGCCTGTATCGCGATGATTTCATGGCTGGCTTCAGCCTGCGCGACAGTTCCACCTTTGATGACTGGCAGTTCTTTCAAAGCGAGACTCTGCGCCAGGATTTTGCCGACACCTTAGAAAAGCTTGTCCGGGGATACAGCGACCTGGGGGAGTATGAAAAAGCCATCCCCTGCGCCCGCCGCTGGCTGGCGCTGGACAGCCTGCGAGAAGACGCTCACCGCTGGCTGATGCTGCTTTACGCCTGGAACGGCCAGCGTAACGCAGCGCTGCGCCAGTACCAGGAATGCGTGCGCATTTTGGACCAGGAACTGGGGGTAGAACCGCTGGACGAGACCCGCGCGCTGTACGAGGAAATCAAGGAAAACCGGCTGCAGCCGCGTCAGCCGCGTCAGTTCAATGTGGAAATCCCGGTTCGCAGACCGGTGAGCCAGGCTGCTTCTACCCGGCCGTATCCGCTCGTGGGCCGAACCGACGAATGGACTGTACTGGAGCAGGCCTACGATTCCTCTGCCCGGGGTGAAGGAAACTGGGTTGTGCTGGAAGGAGAAGCCGGTATCGGGAAGACGCGGCTGGCGGAAGAATTTCTGGCGCAGGCTCGCAGCGGCGGATCGGTCACGCTCACAGCGCGTTTTTACCAGGGGGAGGGCAATCTGGCCTACGGGGCGTATGTTGAAATCCTGAGGGAAGCGCTGGCATCCAAAAGTCAGCCCGACTGGCTGGATCGCGTCGAAGATGAATGGCTGAGCGAAGCAGCTCGATTGGCTCCCGAAATCGAAAGTCTGCGGCCTCATCTACCCCAGCCGCCGCCGCTCGAAACCCCGGGGGCACAGGCTCGCTTTTTTACCGGCATCAGCCAGGTATTGGCTGCTGTCTGCGCCCAACCGGCAGCCAACGGGAACTCCAGCCCTCCGGGTGTCCTCTTTTTTGACGACCTGCAGTGGGCCGATGAATCATCGCTGGATCTGCTCACGTTTATGGTGAGAAGGCTGCACGACCAGCACCTTTTAATCCTGGGCACCTGGCGCGGGGAAGATCTGCCTTCCGATCACCGCCTGCGCCGGCTGATGGCTGAGGCGCGCCGGACAGGGAACGGGGCACTGCTCACGCTCTCACGCCTGAGCCTCGAAGCGGTGAAAACCCTGATACGCTCCATGCAGCCTGAACTGGCCGCAGAAGCCCATGAGCTGGGCCAGCGGCTGTACGAGGAGACCGAAGGATCGGCATTTTTTGTGGTGGAGTATCTGACATCCCTGGGGCAAAACATCGAAGGCGTGAGGGGCGGGATCAACGCCGAAGAATGGCCCATGCCCGCCAGTGTGCGCGATCTGCTCCACTCACGTCTGTCTGAAGTCAGTGAGGCAGGCTTACAGCTTCTGCAAACAGGGGCCGTGATCGGGCGCTCGTTTCCATTCGAGATCTTGAAAGAGGCCAGCGGCCGAAGCGAGGATGAAACCGTTCTGGCCGTGGAGGAGCTGGTCGGACGCGGGCTGCTGCGCGAACTGCAGTCCAGCCCCGATGCACGCCGCGGCCCGGTTTACGACTTCAGCCATGACAAAATGCGCTCCCTGGTATACAGCGACACCAGCCTGGCGCGCCGGCGGCTGCTGCACCGCCGCGTGGCCGAAGCCCTGGCAGCCTGGGGCCGCACCCGTCAGGACTTACCATCTCTGGCCGGGCGCATTGCCCAGCACTATAAATCGGCCGGTCAGGCATCCGAGGCCGCCGCATACTACCGGATGGCAGGTGAGCACGCCCGCAGCCTGTACGCGAACGCCGAAGCGATCGGACATTTTGAAGCGGCTCTCGCTCTTGGCCATCCGGACCGGACCGAACTCAACGAAGCCCTTGGTGAGCTGCACACCCTTCGAGGCGCGTATGCAGCAGCCCTGGAGCGCTTTGAGGCAGCTGCCGCGCTGGTATCGGAGCCAGGCGAGCGGCTGGGCGAAATTGAACACAAAATTGGAGATGTCTACTACCGCATGGGAGAGTGGGCCCAGGCCGAAAACCATTTTCAGTCTGCGCTGGATATGCTCGGCAGCTCCGGCAGCCAGGCGGAGTGCGCTAGAATTTTCGCCGATTGGAGCCGCACTGCCCACCGCCAGGGTCAGGCTGACCGCGCTCAGGATCTGGCCACACAGGCGCTGAAACTGGCGGAAACGGCCGGAGATGCACGCTCACTGGCCCAGGCCCATAACATTCTCGGCGTCCTGGCTCGCAGCCGCGCCGATCTGGAAGCGGCAGCTCGCCACCTGCAGGAGAGCCTTGCCCTGGCAGAGAAAATGACCGATCCCAGCGCGCGCATTGCAGCCCGCAACAACCTGGCCCTGGTGCGCGCCGGACAGGGAGACCTGCCTCGAGCAATCGAATTGACGCAGTCCGCTCTGGACCTGTGCGTGCGGATCGGAGACCGCCACCTGGAAGCTGCCCTGCGCAACAATCTGGCCGACCTGTATCATGCAGACGGACAGGCGGAAAAAGCAATGGCGCTGCTCAAGGAAGCCGTGGTCATCTTTACCGAGATTGGGGATGAATCCGGCAGCGCTCGGCCTGAAATCTGGAAACTGGCAGAGTGGTGACGCAGTTTATTCGTATCGCAGCGCTTCAACCGGCTCCAGACTGGCAGCCCGGTTCGCCGGATACAGCCCGAAGAACAGCCCCACGGCGGTAGAAAACAGCGTGGCCAGCAGTATGATATCCAGGCTTATCGCCGGCTCGATGGGGGTGCCGCTGGCTGCAGCTATGCGGCCGACCACATAAGAGATCGTCCACCCCAGAGCAATCCCAATCACGCCGCCGATACCGCTCAACACAGCCGATTCAGTCAGGAACTGGATCAGGATATCCATGCGCCGTGCTCCCAGCGCTTTGCGCAGCCCGATTTCGCGGGTGCGCTCGGTAACCGAAACCAGCATAATGTTCATGATCCCGATGCCGCCTACCAGCAGGGAGATTGCGGCGATCCCACCCAGGAAAATTGTCAGCACGTTGGTGATGGTCGCGGCGGTGTTCAGGAAATCCTGCTGAGAGAGAATGGTGAAATCATCGGCACCGATTTCGGTGCGGTGCCGGGTGCGCAGGATCTGGGCAATTTCTTCGGTCGCCTGCGGTACGGCGCTGGCGCTCACCGCCTGCACCAGGAGCATATCCACTTCATCACGGTCAGAGCGGCGCAGCAGGCGTGTCTGCGCAGTGCTCAGCGGGATGATGATCTGGTCATCCTCGCTGGTGAGGCCCGATCCGCCGCGCGGGGAGAGCACACCGATCACCCGGAAAGGCTGGTTCTCCACGCGCACCGTTTCTCCTACCAGGCCCGCAGTGCGGCCGAACAATGCTTCTGCCACATCGGTTCCCAGCAGCACCACCGAAGCACGACCAAGCAGATGCTCGGTGGTAATAAATTCGCCTTCGTCCAGCTCGATATTGCGCACCTGCTGGTATTCAGGCGTTACGCCGGATAATACGGTGATCGTACTTTCGCCGGCATAAGAAACGCTCGCATTCCCCTGCAGGACCGGCGCTACGCCGGCAACAGAGGGCGCCTGGAAGGGATCGGCGATTGCGCTGGCATCATTGAGTGTGATTGGTTCTGGGTTGCGAACCTCTTCGCCGCGTCTGCTGAACACAAAGAGCAGGTTGGTCCCAATTCCCTGAATCGAGCCGGTAATCTGATTCTCCGCACCACGACCGATCGAAATCATCGCGATCACGGCTGCCACACCGATCACAATGCCCAGGATGGTCAGGGAAGAGCGCAGCTTGTTGGCCGAGAGGCTTTCCAGTGCCTCCAGAAATGACTGCCCGACGTTCATCCCCCCTCCTCGATTTTTCCGTCTCGTATGCGGATAATGCGGTGTGTCAGAGCTGCGACATCGGGATCGTGGGTCACGATCAACAGGGTGGTGCCTCGCTCCCGGTTCAGGTTCAACAGGAGCTGCATGATCTCTTCACCGGCTTTGCTGTCCAGGTTTCCGGTTGGCTCATCCGCCATGATAATCGCTGGATCGTTCACCAGTGCTCGAGCGATCGCGACCCGCTGCTGCTGGCCGCCGGAGAGTTCATTCGGCCGGTGGTGAATTCGGTCACCCAGCCCCACCGCTTCCAGCGCCTTGCGCGCCCGTTCTCTGCGCTCCCGTCCAACTCCCGCGTAGCGCATGGGCAGTTCAACATTGGCCAGGGCAGTGGTTCGCGAAAGCAGGTTAAAACTCTGAAAAATAAAACCTACCTTGCGGTTGCGGATCACAGCGAGCTGGTCGTCTTTCAGGTTCGATACCTTTTCCCCATCCAGCACATACTCCCCGGATGTGGGGCGGTCCAGACATCCAATGATATTCATCAGAGTAGATTTTCCAGATCCTGAGGGCCCCATAATGGAGACCACCTCGCCGCGTTCCACGGTCATCGAGACGCCGCGCAGGGCATGCACCTCGACTTCACCCATTTTGTACACCTTGGTGAGGTCTTTCGCTTCAATTACCAGATCCGACATTACAGGCTCCACGTACTGCTCACTGCACACCAGCGATTAGAAACCAAACTGTCCGCCCTGAAATGCCGGCGGATTGGTAACCACCAGGTCGCCTTCTGCCAGATCTCCTTCCAGAATCTGGCTTTCCAGCTCTGAGGATGCCCCAAGGGTGATGGTAACCGGCGTCAGCGTCCCGTTCTCCAGGACATAGACCACCCTTTTACCGTCCAGGATGCGAACGGCGCGGTTGGGCACCAGGAGCACATCTTCCAGCTCGCGTGTGATGATGTTCACCGCGGCCGTCATCCCCGGACGGACATTTTCATCCGGGTCGGTCAGTTCGACGGTCACGGTAAAATCGACCACTCCCTGATTCGAAGTTCCTACCAGAGCAACCTCGACGACTCTCCCCTGATATTCACGATCCTGGATGGCATCGAAGGAAAGGGAGACGTCCTGGCCCACCTGAATAAAATTGACATCCACCTCCGACACCTGTACATCCAGCAGCAGGCGCGAGAGATCATCCAGCCGCATCCCCACGGTCCCCGGCGTGACCTGGTCGCCTACCATGCTGGTCACATCCGTGACTACTGCATCGAAAGGTGCGATCAAATAGGCCTGATTCAGAGTCGCCTGGGCCGCATCTACACGCGCCTGAGCGGCCAGGATGTCTTCTTCAGGTGTGCCATTTTTCAGGCGTTCATATTCACGCTCCGCATCGGCAAGCTGCGCTTCGAGCAGCGCGATATCCGCGTCTGCAGCCCCGCTTTTTATTCGTTCATACTCCCGTTCGGCTGCAGCAAGCTGGGCGCGTGCAGCCTCCAGGTCGGCCTGCAGAACGGCCAGGTCGGTATCATTGGTCGTTCCCTTCAGACTGTTCAGATAGCGCACCGCAGCGTCGTACTGCTGCTGAGCTGCAGCCAGCTCGGTCTGCAGCCGGGCGCGTGTCAGGTTATCTTCGGGTTTATCGGCATAAGGCCGGAACCTTTCCTGTGCCCTCTCCAGAGCATCCCGGGCCAGAACAACCTGGGCTTCGGCTTCATCGATGTAACTCTGACTGGCAGGTGATTGGGCATTCCGCAGCCGGCGTTCTGCTTCCTGTACTGCTTTCTGAGCATCGGCCACCGCTTTTTGAGCTTCTGCCTCGCTCAATCCAGAGTCACGCGCATCCTCCAGGGCCCTGCGGGCATCTTCAACAGCCTTCAAAGCTGTCGCCCTCTGCAGATCCGAATTCAACAGATCTTCCAGCGCGCGCTGGGCTTCCACCAGTTCCGCCTGCGCCAGGATCACCTGCTGCGGCAGTGAGGTCGACTGCAGGGACGCCAGCACATCCCCGGCGGATACCAGATCTCCAACCGCTGCATGAATTGATCCTACCGTCCCGGATGTTTGCCAGGCGAGAACAGCGGTCTGGTTGGCCCGCACAACCCCGGTGGCGCCGATGGTAGCAACCAGCGGACCACGTTTTATTTCTACGGTTTGATAATTTGAGCTCACTGCATCCCGGCTCTGTGCGCGGCCCTGCCAGATCAGGAAACCGAGCGCAGCCACGACGACAATGACAATTACCGCTATAACCCTTTTTCTCATCCTTACCTCCAGGCCCTTTTAAGCAGCAGTGCCTTCTGCTACCTTTCAGGATTTTGTGATAACGAAACGACAACCGGGTCTCCCGGCCGGATATCTCCGGCAAGAACCTGGCTGAAATCGCGTGAGGTGGCGCCCAGCGTAATTTCTACCGGCACCATTTCGCTTCCTTTCAATATATAGACAACCCGTCTGCCGTTTTCGAAGCGAATCGCCTGGCTGGGAACCAGCAGAACATCCTGCAGCTCCTCGATCACGATGGAAATCTCGGCCGTCATGCCAGGGCGGACCAGTCCGTCGTCTGCTACCAGTTCTGTCCGCACGGTATACGTAGTGGTCCCCCCGGTCACCTGTCCCACCGGTACAACCTGGACAACCTCACCGGTGTAAGTTCCAGGTGATACTGTGCCCGTGGATGGAGCCGCGGCGTCCTCACCGAGCAGTGTCGAGTCAACAGCATCGAACCTGAGCAGTACTTTCTGCCCGGGTTTGACTTTATTAATATCGACCTCGGAAACCTGAGCTTCGACAATAAAACGTGAAAGATCATCCACCCGAAAAGCTGCTGTGCCCGGATCCACCCGGTCGCCCGGTTGAACGTGCACCTGCGTTACGACACCGTCAAAAGTAGCCGTAATGCGAGTCGCTTCGAGTAAAGCTTCCGCCGCAGCGATGCGTGCCTCAGCCGCCAGGATTTCATCTTCGCTCGGGCCGTCTTTCCAGCGTGCATACTCACGCTCCGCATCTTCCAGCTCAGCCTGCAGCACCGCCAACTCACCTGCGCTGGCCCCATCCTTCACCCGCTCGTAACGGCGCCGGGCCTGTTCTACCTGGGCCTGTGCCAGCGCCAGCTCTGCCTCTGCCCGGGCTACATCATTGGGATCGGGTGGCTGCTGCAGCCGCTGGTAGCGCTGCAGCGCTTCTTCATAAGCGATCTGCTTTTGAGGAAGCTGCAGTTCGAGCGCATCCAGAATACGCTGGTACAGACCCTTCGATTCCCAGAAGGAATACGCGCTCTCAGGCCTTTTCAGCTTTTTCTCCACTCGCGCGATCTCTTCCAGGTGTTTGTTCAGCGCATTCTCCGCCAGCAGCAAAGAAGAATAAGCCTGCTCAATGGCAGCCTGTGAGGCCGGCCTGACAGCAATCTCGTAGCGCATTTGCGCATCTTCTAACGCAGCTTCAGCTTCCGCAAGAGACTGCTGCGCCTCTCCCCGGGCTTTAACCGGGCTGCGGGCATCTTCAAGCGCTTTCCTGGCTGACTCTACCGCTTTCAAGGCCTCTGCGCTGCGCGCCCTGGACTGCAGCAGATCATCAAGGGCTCTGCGAGCCTGAATCAACTCCGCCTGAGCCAGCACAACCTGCGGTGGCAGCGATTCAGGATCAAGTTCAGCCAGCACGTCGCCCTTCTGCACCCGGTCCCCTGTTTTGACATGCACCCTGGCAACAGTCCCGGATGTGTTCCACACCATCAGCGCGGATTGATTGCTGCGCACTGTCCCATCTGCCGCAACGGTGACCGTAAGATCCCCGAGTTCAGCCGTTACCGTGCTGACTTCCGGCATATCGGCAGCCAGTGAACGCGTCCGGTAAATCAGTGCACCGAAGATGATCACTATGATCAGGATGAAACCTGCCGCGATTAATCGATTTCTTTTCACAACGCGCTTCCTGCTAAGGGCGGGCTTTGCTCTCCCGCCCGTCTTTTTCGTAGCAAACCGTTTCGAACTTCCGGTATTAAACCTTTCAGCGTTTCGGAGCTGCGCTGTTTACTCTTCGTACGCCCGAAAAGCGAAAAGGTTTCTCTCCAGCAGGAGATTGTATCCCATAATCTACTCTGCCATCCTACCACCTGTCTGTCCCCGAGCGTTACAAACCAGCTTGTTTTTTTAAGCGTTTCCTTAACTATCAAGTCACGCTGATCTAAGATTTCACCAATTGAGGCATGACAACCGTCAGAAAAAAACGTGACAACTGAGACTAATTGAGAATTTCGAGTCCCAGTATGATTGGTAATAGCTGGTAATAGGAGGTGCTGTCGTGCAAGCCATACCCAGTGGTTTTCTCGCTATCGATCGCAAAGAACGTGCTTGGACTCCATCCAAGGACATTGAGCGCCGTCCTGCGGAGGAACGCATCCACGATTTTGATGACGTGACCATTCCATTCGATGCAGAAAGAGCGATGTATGAAGCATCTCGCTGCATCCACTGCCCTGATCCGGCTCCCTGCCACCTGGCATGCCCGGCTCATAACGATATCCCGTCAGCCATGTGGCTGATCGAACAGGGTAAATTTCTCGAGGCAGCGCAGCTTTACCGCCAGACCAGCTCCATGCCCGAGATCTGCGGCCGGGTTTGCCCGTATGAACAGCTCTGCCAGGGCTCCTGTGTGCACGTCAAACATCACGACCCTGTGCTGACCGGCCAGCTTGAAGCCTTCGTCGCCGATTACGAGCGCCGGCACGGCGGTGTTCACATTCCGGTTGGGGAACCGAGCGGAAAACGCGTCGCCGTTGTCGGAGCGGGACCATCCGGGCTGGCCTGCGCCGAACAACTCGTGCAGATGGGTCACCGGGTTACAATTTTTGATAAGAACCCGGCGCCCGGCGGGCTGCTGGTTTATGGTATCCCTAATTTCAAACTCCCCAAAGAAGTGGTCTTCGCCCGCTGGGAAGATCTGGAACGCGCGGGGGTTGAATATGTTGGCAGCACGACCATTGGTAAAGACAGGACTATCGACGACCTGCTGGCCGAAGGATATGACGCCGTATATGTGGGCGTTGGGACCGGTATCGACGCCCCGATGAACATCCCTGGAGAAGATCTGCCCGGCGTGTACAAAGCGACAGAATTCCTGATGCGAGCTAATGTCGCCCTGGACCTGCTGCCTGCCGGTATGCAGGGACGGCCGGAGGTAGGACGCAAAGTGGTTGTGATTGGCGGTGGCGACACGGCTTCAGACTGCCTGCGCAGCGCCATCCGCCTGGGCGCCGAAGAGGTCACCTGTCTGTACCGCCGGACCGAAAAAGAAATGCCGGGTGGGAAGAAAGATCGCGAGCTGGCGCGCGAAGAAGGCGCAAAATACCAGTTCCTGACCCAGCCCGTTCGCTTTATCGCCGGCCCTGACGGGCGGCTGGCCCAGGTAGAGTGCATTCGCATGGAACTGGGCGAGCCCGACGAGAAGGGACGCCGCAGACCGGTCCCGATTGAAGGGTCCAACTTCATCGTAGAAGCCGACACCGCAGTGCTGGCTCTGGGCTACTGGCCCGATCCGGTGATCGGGGAAACAACCCCTGGCCTTGAAACCCGCAAATGGGGGCTGATCGTTGTCGACCCGGAGACCGGCGCCACAACCCGGCCGGAAGTCTTCGCCGGGGGCGACGCGGTCACCGGGCCTGACCTGGTCGTCACCGCAATGGTAGCCGGGCGGCGTGCGGCAGCCGGCATCAATGCCTACCTGTCACAAAAAGGGTAAACCTGGCAAACCTGCAGACTTGCTTTCTCTGAATAAAACAACATGGGCGCCCTGATGGGGGCGCCCATGTTGTTTTATGTAAAGGATAACGGACGTTATCCCGGGGATGGGGTATAATAAGAGTTCGTGTCTGCTTCATTTAACGTCCATTTTTATGCAGGCGAAGAGAGAAAAGCAATCCTTTTTTGCGGCTAACCGTTCCTGGTTTTTGTCCCTGATGGATGGAGCATCATCAGCCCAGGGGTAATACAGGGCTGAGGATCACGACCACGGAGCCTGTTCAACACCGCGGGTTACCTATTCGAAGGATTAGTTATGGATAACGGTTCCATTCAAAACGGTTCTATTCAACACGTCGATATTGATGAGCAGATGCGCTCTGCTTATCTCGATTACGCAATGAGCGTCATCGTGGCACGCGCACTCCCCGATGCACGCGACGGGCTGAAGCCGGTTCACCGGCGCATCCTGTATGCCATGCACGACATGGGTATCCGCGCTTCGTCGCCCTATAAAAAGTCCGCTCGTATTGTAGGCGAGGTGCTGGGTAAGTATCACCCCCACGGCGATTCGGCTGTCTATGATGCCATGGCGCGTCTCGCGCAGGATTTTTCAATGCGCTATCCCCTGGTTGACGGGCAGGGTAACTTCGGTTCCATTGACGGCGACGCGCCTGCTGCCATGCGCTACACAGAAGCTCGCATGGCACGCATGGCGGAAGAAATGCTGGCGGATATCGATAAAGATACGGTTGACTTTACGGATAACTTCGACGGCTCCCTGCAGGAGCCAACCGTGCTGCCCTCGCGCCTGCCCAATCTGCTGATGAACGGCTCAGCCGGCATTGCCGTGGGCATGGCCACCAATATCCCCCCACACAACCTCCGTGAACTGGTCGATGCCCTCACCTACATGATCGATAACTACGACCATGTAGAAGACATCCCCGTCGAAGAGTTAATTAAACGCATGCCGGGCCCGGACTTCCCCACCGGGGGCGTGATCGTGGGAACCGAGGGGATATTACAGGCCTATGTGACGGGCAAAGGGCGCATCGTACTGCGCGGCCTGGCCCATATCGAAGAAATGAGCGGCGGCCGCTTCCGCATCGTGATTACTGAAATCCCATACCAGTTAAACAAATCATCCCTGATCGAACGCATCGCCGAACTCGTGCGCAGCGGCAAGATCGACGGCATCAGCGATCTGCGCGACGAATCGGACCGGCGCGGTATGAGCATTATCATTGAACTTCGCCGGGGTGCTCAGCCGAAGAAAATCCTCAACCAGCTGTATAAATACACGCCGCTGCAGTCCACCTTTGGCGTGCAGATGCTGGCCCTGGTCGATGACGAGCCCCGCCTGCTGACTCTCAAACGCGCCCTGCAGCTTTTCATCGAGCACCGCCGTACGATCATCACCCGCCGTTCGGAGTTCGAACTGAAAAAAGCGCGCGAACGGGCACATATTTTAGAGGGTCTGCTGATCGCACTGGCACACCTGGATGACGTGATCGAGACCATCCGCCGGGCTCCGGATGCTGACGCAGCGCGAGATCGCTTGATGGAGCGCTTCAACCTCAGCGAACGCCAGGCTCAGGCGATCCTGGACCTGCAGCTCCGCCGTCTGGCCGCCCTGGAACGCCAGAAGATCGAGGATGAACACCGCCAGACACTGGAGCGCATCGCCTATCTGGAAGACCTGCTGGCCAGCCCCCACAAAATCCTGGCCGTTATCAAAGAAGATCTGATCGACGTGGCCGAAAAATACGGAGACGAACGACGCACGCACATCGCTTACGAAGCGAATGAGGACATCCGCGAAGAAGACCTGGTGCCGGACGAAGCCTGCCTGATTACCCTCACCGAGCGCGGCTATATTAAACGCACGGCGTCGAAGGTGTTCCGGGCCCAGCGGCGAGGCGGGCGCGGCGTCTCCGGGCATACCACCCGTGACGAAGATGAAGTGCTCATGATCGTCCCCGCGCGCACGCTGGACACAGTGCTTTTCTTCTCAAACAAAGGCAAAGTTTATTCTGAAAAAGCCTACCAGATTCCAGACGCCGACCGGACTGCCAAAGGCATCCCCATCGTCAACGTGCTTTCGCTGGATCCCAAAGAAACCATCACCGCGGCCCTGGCCGTACCCAAATTTGAAGAGGCCCAGTATATGATCATGGCCACCCGCAAGGGGCGTGTCAAACGGGTGGCACTGTCGGAATTCGCTTCTGTACGTCCCTCGGGCCTGATCGCCATTACCCTGGATGAAGACGACGAACTGCGCTGGGCGCGGCGGACGCAGGGCAAAGATGATGTGATCCTGGTTACGGAGCGCGGTCAGGCGCTGCGCTTCAACGAGAATCAGGTGCGTCCCATGGGACGGATGGCTGCTGGCGTAACCGGAATCCGTCTTACTGAAGGGGACTATGTTACTGGCATGGAAGTCGTCGAACCTGGCGGCGATCTGCTGGTGATTACCACGCAGGGATTTGGTAAACGCACGCCGCTCAGTGAGTACCCCCTCAGGGGCCGTGCAACCCAGGGCGTTCAAACCATCGACAAAAATGCTATCGACAAGGTCGGAAAAATTGCCGCCGCACGTGTTGTTCAGGATGCCGATGATCTGACCATCATCACGTCCAGCGGCGTCGTGCTGCGCACAAAGGTCAGCACGATTTCGCGCTCCGGGCGCATCACGCGCGGCGTCAGGATCATCAGCATGCACGACGGCGACACGGTGGCCTCGCTTGCCCGTACCGCCGATGCGGACCTGCGCCAGGTGGGCGCTGCCGAGTAAATTGACGTATGACTTATGGGGATTTTTAAAGGGGCGGGTTTACCGCCCCTTTGATATTTAAATAGCCAGATAAATTCTTTCGGTGATCAGCAGTGCGAACACGCCGGTTAAAAAGACGATGACGAACAGCAGCAGTGAAACGATAAAGCGCTGCCAGGGCGCCATCCCCAGGAAATATTTCTTTGGCTCCGTATCGTATTCCACCTGAAGCGCGTCATCATCCTCAGGTTCATCTTCAAACACAAATTCAGCAGCCTGTGCACGCAGTTCTTCAAGCATAAATTACTCCTGATTCCTCGGTGCTGCCGGTGCAGCACAACAGCCGGATCACCGGCTTAAAGGTTTTCTTTTGCAGGTGGTGCAGGGCGCAGCCTGATCTCGCCGCTGTGGATGGAGATAACTTTACCCAGATCATCTCGCAGCCGAAGCCCACCGCGTTCATCCAGTCCGAGCAGTTCTGCTTCCAAAAATTCCTGCGCGGAGGTCTGGTTCTTTACCGGCAGGCCCGCCCCCCAGACCCGGACGCGCTCCCCGCGAAAAGCCAGCCGTGCTTCCCACGCCTGCAGGAATGCCTGGCTGTGCAGCAGCCCTCGCCAGTGGATCATATGAGCCAGCAGCGCGCGCAGGAGCCGCAGACGGTCGACGGCGGATCCGGCGGCTTCTTCTACGCTGATCGCCGGGAAGAGCAGTTCATCTTCGGGAGGCAGCGCCGCCGGAGAGGCATTCACACCAATCCCCAGGATAAAAGCCGATGGATATTCACCATCCCACTGGGCTTCGACCAGGATCCCGGCTGCCTTACGGCCATTTATGAGCACATCATTGGGCCACTTGATCTCCGCCTGCAAACGGTATTCGTCCTGCAGGGCGCCGCACAGGGCCAGCGAGGCGAGGGCGGTAATGCGCAGGATGTTCGCGGAGCGCTCCGTCTGGCTGGTCGGGCGCAGGATCACGCTGACGGCCAGGGCTGAATCAGGCGGTGTAAACCAGCGGCGGTTGAGGCGTCCTCTTCCGGCGCGCTGTTCGTTGGCGATCACCAGGGCAAGGTCTGGTGCGCCTTCATCAACCCAGTGCGCTGCCTCATCGTTGGTCGAGCCGGTTTGCTCAAAATAACGCACCGGACCTACCGGCAGCCCTTCCAGCGCTTTCTCAATCTGGCCGGCATCCATATTCGAATTCTACCTCGCGAGCGCCATTCATCACCCTATAGATTTGTTGGGTGGTGCCTGCACTAAAGGGTATGAAGCATATTGCTGGAGAAGGGGATTCGGCCCGGTTCAGAAAAATTTGAAGAAAGAATAGACATTTTCTTCTTTGTTATGTTATACTTGGACGCGCTCCCGCCCCTGGCGGGAGCAGTTGTGCCCGCAGATGGGCTGCCCATCCGGGCAATAATCCCCATCCATCATACACGCTTTCTGACTCAGCCGTGCGTGCCTTGGCCGAGGTGTCGGCTGGGGGTGACGAAAGCGGAAGGATAACGCAGAAGGAGTTGAATTAACATGGCCATCATTTCTATGAAAGCGCTTCTCGAAAGCGGTGTCCATTTCGGTCACCGGACCCACAAATGGCACCCGGCGATGAAGCCCTATATTTTCACCGAACGCAACAGCATCCACATCATTGACCTGCAGAAAACCGTCAAAGCACTGGAACAGGCCTACAACGTCGTGCGCGACACCGTTGCCGAGGGCGGCACCATCTTGTTCGTGGGCACCAAGCGCCAGGCGCAGGAGACGGTCCAGGCAGAGGCCCAGCGCGCCGGGATGCCCTACGTAACGGCTCGCTGGCTGGGCGGAATGCTCACCAACTGGCGCACCATCCGCCAGCGCATCAACGAGCTCGAACGCCTGGAGCGCATGCGCGATCGCGGCGACTTCGATCGCATCACCAAGAAAGAAGGCCTGATCCTCGCCCGCAAAATCGAGCGCCTGGAAATGCTGCTCGGCGGTATCCGCAATATGACCAAGCCGCCGGAACTGCTGTTCGTGGTCGACGTACGCCGTGAGGACACTGCGATCCACGAAGCCAATCTGTTGAAGATCCCGGTCATCGCGCTGGTGGACACGAACTGTGATCCGCGCCAGATCGATTACGTCATCCCCTCGAACGACGATGCCATTCGCGCCATCAAACTGCTGGTTGGCAAAATCGCAGACGCCGCGATTGAAGGCCGCGCGCTGCGCAAGGAAGAGGATGTCGAAACCGGGGTGGCTGAAGCGATCCATACCGCCCCTGAGTACGAAGAAGAACTTTCCGATGAAGAACTGCTCGGCGCTGCTACGCTCGCCAAAATTTCTCGACCTGTGGCAGATGACGTCGAGGAGGAGATCGCCGCTGAAGGCACCGGTGACGACGAGGTTGTAACCGAAGAAGAAGAAACCGGCGATGATGTAGAAGAAGCGATTGTAGAAAGCGTTGACGACGAGGAATAATCCATGGCAATCACCACTGAACAGATCAAAGAACTTCGTGCAGCAACGGGGGCCGGTATCCTGGACTGCCGGAAAGCTTTAGAGCAGGCCAACGGCGATTTCGACAAGGCAGTTGATTACCTGCGAGAGAAGGGTCTGGCAACCGCTGCAAAACGCGCCGACCGTGAAGCGTCCGAAGGTGTTGTTGAGCTGTACTCGCACGGAAACGGCCGCGTGGGTGTTATGGTTGAGGTTAACTGCGAGACCGACTTTGTGGCTCGCTCAGAGGCTTTCCGCGAGTTTGCTCACGAAGTAGCGCTGCAGATTGCTGCCTCGTCTCCACGCTATATCCGGGATGAGGACATTCCTGAAAGCGTGCTGGAGCACGAGCGTGAGATCGCGCGCTCTCGCGCCCGCCAGGAAGGCAAGCCCGAGAACATTATCGAGCGGATCGTTGAAGGCCGCATCGAAAAGTTCAAAGACGAGGTCGTGCTGCTGCGCCAGCCCTATATCCGCAACGAAGACATCACCATCGAGCAGCTTCTCATGCAGAATGTCGGCTCGATCGGTGAAAATATTGTCATCCGGCGCTTCGTGCGCTGGGAGCTAGGCGAAAGCACGCGAGAAGAATAGGCGTAGTGTTTCAGGGCCAACCCGAAAGGTTGGCCCTTTTTCTAAAGAAAAATTTTTATTTTTGGATAATGCTTCAAATGTGAGGAGACGTTAGCTTATGGAAAAGACGTTGAAGTACCGGCGCATTCTGTTAAAACTGAGCGGTGAGGCGTTAGGTGGTGAAAAAGGATACGGTATCGACCCACTGCAGGCAGAAGACATCGCCAAACGCGTGAAAGAAGTCCATGAGATGGGAGTCGATGTGGCGATTGTGATCGGGGCCGGCAACCTGTGGCGTGGACGCAGTGGATTGGACCGCGGGATGGATCGCGCAACCGCAGATTATATGGGCATGCTTGCCACCATGATCAATGCGCTGGCTTTGATGGACGCGATGGAACGCATGGGCCTGGTGACCCGGGTACAGTCTGCGGTCGAGATGCATGCAGTTGCCGAGCCTTATATCCGCCGGCGCGCCATCCGCCACCTCGAAAAGGGGCGCGTGGTGATCCTGGGCGGCGGTACAGGCAATCCCTATTTCTCCACCGACACCGCAGCTGCACTGCGCGCCATGGAAATCGGTGCCGATGTCCTCATCAAAGCCACTAAAGTAGACGGCGTATACTCCGCTGACCCCATGATTCATCCGGATGCGGTGCGCTATGATAATCTCAGTTACATGGAAACCATCAACCGCAGGCTGCAGGTTATGGACAGCACCGCCATTTCCCTGTGCATGGACAACAACCTCCCCATCCTGGTACTCAACCTCTGGAATCCTGATGATCTAAAGAAGGCTCTGTACGGAGAGCCGGTGGGCACGCTCGTCACTGCATAATAAGTTTGTTAACTGCGGCTATTTTGCCCCTTTCCTCTCTAAGATTTTTAGGTTATCCTATAGGGAATGCATCAAACCCACAAATGATCCTGGAGTGGAGGCATTCATGCTGAAAGAAGTTTACAAAGAAGCCGAAGCGCGCATGAAGGGTGCGGTCGAAGCACTGCAGGAAGACCTGGCTGGCATCCGCACCGGTCGCGCGCATCCAGCTCTGGTGGAAAAGCTGCCGGTTGAATACTATGGCGTCCCAACCCCGTTAAATCAACTTGCCAGCATCAGCGTTCCTGAGCCCCGCTCGCTGCTGATCCGTCCATTTGATGCATCCACCCTGAAAGCCGTCGAGCGTGCCATCCAGACATCGGACCTGGGATTGACGCCGAACAATGACGGCAAATCGATACGCCTGAATCTTCCTCCCCTCACAGAAGAGCGGCGCAGAAACCTGGTGAAACTGGTGCACAACCGGGTGGAAGAAGCACGCGTTGCCGTGAGGAATGTCCGCCGCGATACCATGAAAGACCTGCGCGAGTTCGAAGAGGAGAAAATGATCTCCGAAGATGAGCGCAAACGCGGCGAAGAAGAACTGCAGAAGATCACCGACCGGTACATTGAAGAAGTCAACAAGGTTGGGGAACGCAAGGAAAAGGAGATTCTTGAAGTTTAATCACCTTCCTTCCCGGGAACCTGAATCTGCTGCCTGTCTGTTTTTGCGGCCGGGAAGGTAACCAGCCTATGGAAAATAACGCAAAAACCGAGCTGCCTGAGAAAATTCCCACCCACATCGCCATTATCATGGATGGTAATGGCCGCTGGGCTTTGTCGCGCGGACTACCGCGCCTGGCCGGTCACCGGGCAGGGACGGAAAACCTGCGCCGGGTGATCGAAGCCTGCATCGAGTTTGGTATCCGCTACTTAACGATTTACGCCTTTTCGACTGAGAACTGGGGCCGGCCCGAGGAAGAGGTGCAGGGCTTAATGCAGATCCTGGAGGATGTCATCAACCGCGAGCTCCAGGAACTGCACGACCAGGGGGTCCAGCTGCACCATATCGGCCGGTTGGACCGTTTGAGCCCGGCGCTGCGGGAAAAAGTCCTGCATGCGATCGAATACACCAAGAACAATGACCGCCTGATTTTGAACGTTGCATTTAACTACGGCGGGCGTGATGAGATTGTCTGCGCAATCCAGCGCATCATTCGCGACGGCATTCCGGCCGAGGCCGTAACAGATGAACTGGTCAGCGGCTATCTCTTCACCGCTGGCGTACCCGATCCAGACCTGATTATCCGCACATCTGGCGAGCTGCGCGGCAGCAACTTTCTGATCTGGCAGGGGGCCTACTGCGAGTGGTACTTCACTCCAACCTACTGGCCCGATTTCGACCGGGAACAGCTGCTGTTAGCGCTGCAGGAGTTCAGTCACCGCGAACGCCGATACGGGCGAATCTCCCCCGTTGAAGATAACATCGCGCAGCATGCTCGCTAAGCGGATCGCCGTTGCCCTCATCCTCCTGCCCATCGGGCTGGCCGCAATCATCGCCGGGGAACCGGTTTTCGCCGCCGCAATCACACTGACGCTGGCGATAGCCGCCTGGGAATATGTTCGCCTTCTGCGCGCCGGCGGGTTGAAACCCGCTGGTGCGCTTGTTGTAGGGGGGACTGTGTTGTTTGCTGCCGGACGCGCCATCAACGGGTTTAACAGCGCACCCTGGATCGCCAGCATCCTGATCTTAAGCAGTATGGCCTACCATGTGGTCGATTTCGAACGGGGCAGCGAAGGGTCCGCGACGAATTTCAGCGCCACCCTGGGCGGTTTTTTTTATCTGGGCTGGATCGGTTCTTACCTGATTTCCCTGCGTGATCTGACAGACGGAATGTGGTGGTTCCTCCTGGTGCTGCCTTCAGTCTGGGTAGCCGATGTCGGCGCATATCTATTCGGGCATCTGTTCGGCCGCCATCCGATGGCCCCTCGCACCAGCCCGAACAAGACCTGGGAAGGCTATCTGGGTGGTATCTTGAGCGGAACGGCCGGCGGTGCAGCCCTTGCGGCGGTATGGCTGGCACTCGGAGGACCCGATACAGGCATCACCGTTATTAAGGGCGCCCAGCTCGGCCTGGTCCTCGCCCTTCTCACCCCCCTGGGCGATCTGGGCGAAAGTATGATTAAACGGCAGGTAGGAGCAAAAGATTCAGGAAAACTGCTCCCCGGTCACGGCGGTGTGTTTGATCGCATTGACTCCTGGCTGTGGGCCGGGGTGATCGGGTATTATCTCATCACCTGGATCTTTCTCCCGAATTGACAGCTTGCCTGCCTCATGGTATGATCCCGATAATTAATTGAATAGCCCCTGAACGGCACTCTTATCCAGAGAGGTGGAGGGACCGGCCCTGTGAAGCCTCGGCAACCCCTTGGCGGAAATTACCGCCGGAAGGAAGGTGCCAAGTCCGGCAGACGGAGGTTCTGGAAGATGAGAGGGCGTTGGTGTCATGCGTACACTGCCCTTTCTGACCAGAAGGGGCAGTTTCCATTATACGGAGGTAAAAGTTACGCATGAACACGACATTTATGAACGCACCCAGCCTTTTGTTTACCTCGGAATCGGTGACCGAGGGACATCCGGACAAGCTTTGCGATCAGATCAGCGATGCTGTGCTGGACGCCTGTCTGGAACAGGACCCCTATTCCCGCGTGGCCTGCGAGACTGCTGCGAAGACAGGGTTTGTTGTCCTGCTCGGTGAAATCACGACACGTGCCCAAATTGAATATGACGAGCTGGTACGGCGCGTTGTGAATGAGATCGGCTACGACAGCAGCCTCAAGGGGTTTGATGGAAACAGCTGCGGCGTGCTGGTTGCCATTTCTCAGCAGTCCGGCGATATTGCCATGGGCGTCGATAAGGCGCTGGAGGCCAAGGACGGCAGGATGAGCGACGCAGAAGTGGAAGCCATCGGCGCCGGCGACCAGGGAATGATGTTTGGCTATGCCTGCAACGAGACCCCTGTGCTGATGCCGATGCCCATTTATCTGGCGCACCGCCTTTCACGCCGCCTGGCCGAAGTGCGCAAGGACAAAACCCTGCCCTGGCTGCGACCGGATGGCAAGAGCCAGGTAACCGTCGAATACGAGTACGGCAAGCCCAAGCGGGTGGAAACTGTGCTGATCAGCACTCAGCACGACCCTGACGTAACCCATGAAGAGATCCGCCAGGCCATCATCGAACATGTGATCAAACCGGTGCTCCCGCCCGAGATGGTGGACGACAGGCTGAAAATTTTCGTCAACCCGACCGGGCGCTTTGTGATCGGCGGACCGCAGGGTGACTCCGGGCTGACCGGCCGCAAGATTATTGTCGACACGTACGGCGGGATGGGACGTCACGGCGGCGGCGCATTCAGCGGTAAAGACCCGACGAAAGTCGACCGCTCTGCGGCATACGCAGCCCGCTGGGCGGCCAAGAACGTGGTGGCTGCTGGCCTTGCCGAGCGCTGCGAGATCCAGGTCGCATACGCCATCGGCGTCGCCCATCCGCTGAGCGTCAATGTGGAGACCTTCGGCACCGGTGTAATTCCGGATGAGGAGATCTCCCGCCTGATCACGGAAAACTTCGATCTGCGCCCCGGCGCGATCATCCGTGACCTGGACCTGCGCCGGCCCATTTACCGCCAGACCGCCACTTACGGCCACTTCGGCCGCGACGACCTGGATCTGCCCTGGGAGCGCACCGACCGTGTCGCTGCCCTGCGCGCGGCTGCCGGCCTCGTGGAAGTGGAAGAGACCTCCGCTGCCGCGGACTGAGCCGTAAGGTAGTTTTTCCGGTAATTGATATCGGCCGCTGTCTCTAACAGGACAGCGGCCGATTTCGTTAATACCGCTCCAGGCCGTGCGCCTCCAGCAGTTTTTCATCAGACATCAGCTGCCCGGTGGCGCCGTCGACCACAACACGGCCCTCATCCATGATCACCATGCGGGGGAACAATTCCTCCACCATACGCATGTCGTGGGTGGAAACCAGCATAGTCAGGGGAAGCTCGCGCAGCAGCTGGATCAGTGACCTCCGGGCGCGCGGGTCCAGGCCGGCCGTGGGTTCGTCCAGAACCAGCACTTCAGGCTTCATCGAAAGGACTGTGGCAATGGCGATGCGCTTTTTCTCCCCCACACTCAGGTGATGCGAGGTCCGCTCTTCGTAGCCGCCCATCCCGACGGCCTCCAGGGCATCGTGCACCCGGGCATCCACCTCATCCACCGGCAGCCCCATATAAAGGGGGCCAAAAGCGACATCATCATAAACCCGGGGTGAGAATAACTGGTCATCCGGGGACTGGAATACCATTCCCACGCGCGCCCGGATGTGTTTCACGTTCCTGTCGTTGACCTCCAGCCCGCAAACTTTCACCCGTCCCTCGCCGCGCAGGATCCCGTTCAAATGCAACAGCAGTGTGGATTTTCCGGCCCCGTTCGGGCCCACCAGGGCTACTTTCTCATCCGGCTGAATGCAGAGTGTCACGTCCCGCAGGGCCTGACGGCCATCGGGATATGTAAAGGAAAGATTCTCAACTTCGATGGAATGGTGCATATCAACCTACTGAAGGAGATAAGCCGGAGAAAGCAGCCCGATCAGCAGGACCAGGCCTGTCGCCAGGATCAGCGTGTGCCGGGGCTGCAGAGGCGGCAGCGGCAGACTTCGGACTTCGCCGTCGTAGCCTCGTGAGAGCATGGCGGAGTATATGCGGTCACTGCGATCGAAGGCACGCAGGAACAGGCTCCCTGCCATTCCGCCGGTCACGCGTGCCCGCCAGGCCAGGCTTCCGCCCGGTTTGAGGGCGTTGTCCACGGCCTGTCCACTGCGGGCAGCCCGGGCGCGCAGCAGCCTCAGAGCCTCATCGCCAAATACGAACAAATAACGCCACATCAGCCCAAAGATGGCAACCAGCAGCTTCGGTATCCGGATGGCCCGCATAGCGACCAGCAGATCGGGGAACGAAGTGCTCGAAGCCAGTACCACAGCCGCCTGTACCGATATCCAGGATTTAATGGCAACACCGGCAAAGCGTTCCAGCCCGCTGGAAGTGAGAGCGAAACGCCACAAGCCGAGCTGAAAATTGAACAGTGCCGGCCCTTCCACAGTAAAGAGCAGCGGCAGGGCTGCCAGCACAAACGGCAGCGCCAGCCCGGCACGCTTTTGCACATAACCCACACCCAGCCCGGAGAGCACCTGCACCGAAAGTGCCAGCGATAATAGCAGAATATATACCGGCCATGCGCCCTGCGGGGTGAGCGCAGTCGTGAGAATAAAAGCCAGCGTCAGCACCAGCTTCACACGCGGATCCAGCGCGTGCACCGGGCTGCGCAGCGGACGGTAAGGATCGAGAAAGTGGATGTGCACGCCTACCTGTTCGAAGCTTCGGGGCCGCGGCGTATATGACCTGCAGCCAGGATCACACCACAGACCAGCAGTATGCCCACAATTCCGGCCGCGATGGTTGCCAGGGCTTCATTGGAGATACCCGGGAACAGATAATCGGGGATAAGCCTGTACAGCGGCTCGCGGGCAGTTTCGATAAAGCCCAGCCGCTCGGCCACCGCCTCCAGGCCATCCGGGTTGGAAGAAGCCAGCGGAGAGAGCACAGCCAGGCCGGCTGACAGCAGGAGGCCAAAAACCCACACAGCGCGGCCGGCCGGGGCTCCTTCACGCCCGGGCTGGAGAAGATCCGGCCGGGTCGCGGCCAGGAAGGCCAGTGCTCCTACCGTGATCAGGCCTTCCCCAATCCCGATCAGGGCATGGACGCCAGCCATGGCGGGGATGGCCAGACTGGCCGGCGTGGTGCCTGAAATAGCCAGCTGCAGGCTGACAGCCAGGGCAGAGGCGACGATGGAAGCCCAGGCGGAGATAAACCCGGGAATGAGCAGCTTCATCGTCCGGCCGCCGGGAAGCCGCCGCAGCAGGTGAAAGACAGCATAGGAGACCGCCACGCCCACGATCCCCATATTGAAGATATTCGCCCCCAGCACCAGCAGCCCGCCGTCCTGAAAGATCAGGGCCTGAATGCTGACCACGCTGGTCATCACCAGCACGGCGGCCCAGGGGCCTGACAGGATCGTTGCGAGCGCGGCACCCATCAGGTGCCCGGAGGTGCCCCCGGCGACGGTGAAATTAAGCATCTGGCCGGCAAAGATCGCGGCTGCCAGCACACCCATCATGGGCACCTGGCGTTCTCCCATATCCTGGCCCACGCGCTTCAGCGCATAAGCCACGACCGGCGCAGAAATCACCCATAAGATGACCGAAACCAGTACAGACAGGAATCCATCCGGTATATGCATGGGCGCAGGTGAATAATGCATAGAATACCTCCTGGGGATGGAAAATATATCTCATTCAACGCTTCACGAGTACCGGTTTACACTGGAACAGCGGCTGCCAGGGGCTGTTATTTTCCCTGACAGCCCGGGCACAGGCCGAAAAAAGTCACGTGCGGTGTATCGACCTGAAAACCGGTCTGCTCGTAGAAACGCTGAATCAGGTCCTGCAGCAGAGAATGCTCAACTTCACAGGACTGCCCGCAGATACGGCAGATCAGGTGGTGGTGATCGTGCCCGGCAATCTCGTAGACCAGCTGCCCGCTGCCCACATGTGCGGCCAGCACCATTCCCTGTTCTGCCAGAAAGGTTAAGTTGCGGTATACGGTGGCTTCCATAAGGCCGGGGATCTGCTGAACTGCCTGCTGGTAAATCTGCAGCGGCGTGAGATGCCCCCCGTTTGCTTCCAGAATTCGTAAGATCGCCAGGCGCTGGGGAGTCAGCCGGAATCCCTTTGCGCGCAGATCCTTGAGGTATGTATCGTCCATAGCGCCACCCTTATTGCAACTTATTGCAGTAAGAAATTATATCAATAAGAAACCGGAGCACAATAAAAAGTCCCCGGTCTGGTCGATCGGACCGGGGACGAATGCACTCAATGATTTTAGAAATAGGGGGCGAACTTCTGCACCAGGCGGTCTTTCGGCTGGTAACCGGAAACCCGCTGGACCGGCTCACCATCCTTGAATAACATCAGCGTGGGCACCCCCATCACACCGTAATCACTCGCCAGGTTCGGGCTGTCGTCCACGTCCAGTTTGACAATCTTTACCTTCCCCGTCCAGGACTGGGCCAGCTCTTTAACTACGGGCTCGAGCATTCTGCACGGCCCGCACCAGACGGCGGTGAAGTCCACCAGCACCGGCTGCTCTGCCTTCAGCACTTCACTCTCAAACGACGCCTCGGAAACTTGCTTGATTTCGCTCATTCTTCCTCCGTGTGGTACGATGGTTCCCGCCAGGTAATCGTAACACCGGGGCTGTATAAGTCAAGGGTTGCAGGCTCACCTGATATTACAATTCTGTCTGGCAGAACAATGGAAAGCCTTTTGTTGACGTTCTACCGGTTGCGTGATAGAATGCACTCCGCAATCTCAGCCGAACAATCATGGGCGCGTAGCTCAACGGCAGAGCAGTGGCCTTTTAAGCCATTGGTTCTGGGTTCGAATCCCAGCGCGCTCACACTTTCTTCCCTTGACTGCTCAGCAAAGCGATCAAGGGGTTTTCTTCCCAAAACTGCCTCACGGCGGTTTTTTTATTTTCGCAGCTTCCGCGAGCGAGAGATCCCCGCTCCACAGTGCGTGACAGCATCAAAAAGATGGTCGATAATATCGACCATCTTTTTCACAGGATTTTTCCCTGAATCGAACTCCTGCCCGCGACCTGCAAGGCATCCGGATCGTATATAATACAAACGGCATCGGATATCACCCGTCTAAACAGCCAAAAATCCAGAATCCAGGAGCGCTGCATGGATTTAAACACAATTTACCTGGTCTGTGCCGTAGCCGGAGGAACAGTCCTTGTTTTACGCCTGCTGTTAATGATCACCGGTTTCGGAGGGGGCGATGATGTATCCGATATTCCCACAGATCTGGATGCCGGCGTAGATGCCGATTTCGGTGGCCATGACGCGGGAGAGACGGGAGCAGGAGCGAATTTCGTCTCGATCCAGTCGCTTTCGGGCTTTTTCACTATGTTCGGGCTCGTCGGCATGGGGCTGCTGGAGATCAATGCCAGCCCGGTTTTAAGCCTCGTTGGGGCGCTGGCAGCCGGCGGGGTGACGGCCTGGGCCACCACCATGATCGTCCTCAACCTGCAGCGGCTGCAGTCCTCGGGCAATCTGGTCATCACCAACGCCATCGGCCAGCAGGGTACGGTATACCTCACCATCCCTGAAAAGGGCAGCGGTGTGGTCATGGTGACCGTCCAGGGGGCTTTACGCCAGTTCGACGCCGTTTCGGGAAACGGGCAGAGGATCCCAACCGGGGAAGTCATTCGCGTGACCGGCATCACTGCTGGCAAAGTGCTTGTCGTAGAGCCGCTATCCATTAACCAACCATCAACGATTTCGGGAGGGTAAGAGTATATGGACTCACCACTGCTGCTTTTAGCAGTCATCGTCTTCATCGTCATCCTTTTCTTTGCGGCGATGTTTATGCTCAGCCGCTTCAAGCGCTGCCCGTCCGACAAGATCCTGGTGATTTCAGGACGCGTCGGGAAAGGCGCGCCGGCGAAATGTCTGCACGGTGGAGGCGCTTTTGTCTGGCCGATCATCCAGGAGTACCGCTACCTGAGCCTGACTCCCATGACGATCAGCATCCCACTGCAGAATGCGCTCTCGCTGCAGAACATTCGCATTAATGTTCCCAGCACATTCACTGTGGGTATCAGCACGCAGCCCGACATTATGGCAAATGCGGCTGAGCGCCTGCTGGGTCTGCCCCCCGCCAGGATCGAAGACATGGCCAAGGAAATCATATTTGGCCAGCTTCGTCTGACCGTGGCATCGCTCACCATTGAGCAGATCAACCAGGACCGCGAGAGCTTCCTGGAAGCCGTTCGTAAGAATGTGGAACCTGAGCTCAACAAGATCGGCCTGTATCTCATCAACGTGAACATCACCGATATCACAGATGAGAGCGACTATATCGAGAGCATCGGTAAGAAAGCCGCCGCCGAAGCGGTGAACAAAGCTCGCGTGGACGTGGCCCAGCAGTCGAAATTCGGCGCCATCGGTGAGGCGGAAGCCAAACGCGAAGAAGCCATTCGTGTGGCTGAAAACATGGCGCAGGCTGAGAAGGGACGCACAGCCGCCCTGTCCGACCAGCGTATCTACGTCCAGCAAAAAGAAGCTGAGGCCGTTATCGGAGAAAATAAGGCCCAGGCCGATATAGCCGAGTCGAATGCCGAGCTGGAAATCCGCAGGGCCGCAGCGCTGCAGCGTGCCGAGGTAGCTCTGCGCGAAGCACAGAAAGCGATTGAGATCGCCGAATACGAGAAGAACCTGGCCAAGCTGCGGGCGGAAGAAGTTGCTCAGGAGGAGATCAACAAGACCAAGCTGGAGATTGAAGCCGAGGCGAACGCCGAGCGGATCCGCCGGGAGGCGAAAGGCGAAGCAGATGCAATTCTGATGAAATATCAGGCAGAAGCACAGGGTCTGCAGAAGCTGCTGGAAGCCAAAGCCCAGGGTTACCGCTCTCTCATCGACAGCGTCGGCGGCGATGCTCAGGCTGCCTCTACCCTGCTGATGATCGAAAAACTGAGCGACATCGTCAAAGCTCAGATGGACGCCATCAGCAATCTGAAGATCGACAAGATCACCGTCTGGGATTCGGGCGCAAGCAACGGAAGCACCACGACATCAAATTTCATTGCCGGGCTGGTGAAAGCGCTGCCCCCACTGCAGGAAGTGGCCGCCATGGCTGGTGTGGAACTGCCGGAATTCTTCGGGAAACTGCAGAAAGACAGCAGCTCTGGACAGATCGATTCAAACCAGCCTGACCTGACCATCAGCACGTCCGATAACTAGCTCATCGAATACCTGAAGCTCTAAGCAGGAGCCCTGGTCGCAGCGACCAGGGCTCCTGCGTTTCTACTGACCAGGAAGATCACAAATCAGGGTTCCAGCTCAGGCAGTGTCAGAATGTTTGGCAGCACGGTTTCGAGCACATCGTCGTCATTTTCGGGCACAGGCACATCGCGAAAGAGCGACCAGTGCTCCACATGCTCTACAGCTTCCCCGGGCTCCAGCCGTGTCAGCGGGCCCAGGGTTTCCAGTTCGGTTATCTGCGCATCCGTGTACACTTCGATAGAGGATCCCATATCCGGATAGCATGCGCCGGCCTGGTAGCGAGCCTGCTTGACGAACAGGTTGCCCAACACGGCATACGCAGCCCAGCCATCAGGAACAGAAACGCCAATTTTTTGCGGCCCGCTGCAGGCCGCATCCTGGCGCAGCAAAATCCAGCGCTTACCGAATGTCCAGCGCGGGTCGGAAAAGTCCGTGTAAGCCCACATCACCAGCCGGTTAACAGGCAGCAGGTTCTCATCATGGCTCTGGCGCGGCGGAAGCGGGATCACGGCAGTGCCTCCAGGGGCCATCACCGACAGCGCCCACGGAGCCAGGTCAACCGCCCACAGGCCCTGGTTACGCAGCCGGTGAGTCACCACGACCCGTGCAGCCTGTGCATCCAGGGAGATATCCATCTCTTTCTGGATGCCGGTCGTGGGTTCAGTTTCCTGTATGGTGCGCACAAATCCCGCGCTTATTTCGACCTTCACCGGCTGGTTATCGGGGTAATAGGTCCGGGGGATGCTTTCCGGCGCATGCCACAGCCGGTGTCCTCCGTAGATGCGCCACTGTGCGCCATCCGTCAGCCCCATCTGGTCCGGCATTTCACAGAATATGTTTGGCTCGCCCACAAACCCAAAGCGGATGATCCGCGGGCCGACAGCCGTGGTGATCACCAGATCCGCGATACCGTTGCTCAGGCGGACGCTGTTCTCCCATCCCTGATAGGTTATCTTCTCGATTTGCATGCAGGTCTGACCCCTGGAAATAATTGCTGGTGTTCGCATGGACCAGGCGAGCACCAGAGTAAAGAAACCGGATCGTTCACCTGCGGTGAATTGTATTCCAGCCATCCGGTGTGCGCAAGTGCCCGTCTTAAAAATGAACAGGGCCTGGTTCGATGCCGGCCCTGTTCTAGCAGAGATCTAATTGTACGGGGTAAATTAATCCCAGCTTCCGGGACGGCCTATCTGCAGCGGCATTTGAGGTTCAGGCCTGCCGGTGATCCCGCCGAGGCGGCGCAGCGTATAGCGAGACAGCCAGCTCCCCATCATGCGCACGGGGTTCACCGGCTGCCCGGCAGTCACGCAGGTTTTTCCATTTTCCAGGGCGTTACGCAGGTCGGCTGGGGCAGATCCGGGGAACCAGGTGGCGCCCGAGCCAATCATCCAGGAAACATGTGCATCGCTGCCGCCCACCTGGGCAAGGTGCAGCCTGCTGGCCAGTTGGTGCGCCTTGCGGTTGGAACGCTCGATCACGATCCCGGCGTTAAAGCTCTCAATCCCCACCAGCACCCGGGCTGCGTCCGGGTCATCGAGAGCTGCAAGAATCGACCGGGCGTTAAGACTGCTCAGGCCCAACGCCATCGGGTGAGCTGCAATGCAGATCCCTCCCTGTTCTCCAACTCTCAGGAGTGTTTCCATTAACGGCCGGTGTGATGGCACCGGAGAATCGATATACAGCGCCAGGAGGTGTCCTTCGGCGGTCGTAATCTCCATGCCTGGCACCACGTCAATGCCATAGTTGGGCGCCAGCTCCATTGCCTCCAGGGCGCCGCGAATTTCGTCATGGTCGGTAATTGCGACCATCGTCAGGGAAGTGAAACCGGCAGCCTGTTGTAATACCTCCGCTACTGAACAGGTACCATCAACACTCCAGGTAGTGTGAATGTGAAGATCAGCAAGTCCCATTAAGTTTTCCTTGATACCGTTTGATTCTCAACAGTAAATAAAGCTGGAATTCATTCAAAATTCCAACTCCTAACGTGTCGTGCCAGATCTAACTTTCTGGGTATTTCAGGTGGAAAGAGATCCGGGCGTTAACAATAACGTAGTAAAGCACAAATTGTGACCCTTTGAAAGGGAACCTATCTGGATTGTAAGGGTCCAAATTTTATATTAAATCCACACGGCAGCTTGCCAATGCCTGCGCAAACTGCCGTATCGTAAAAAATGGCCTGCAGCGCTTCTACTTCTCTCTTTTAAGGATTCCCTCCCTCACATTCGATATAATGAAAATATGCAGGCCTGATATTGGGAGGGAAACATACGTGAACACTCAAAGAAACGATCGATTCGATGAGGTCCGCCTCAGAGCTCGCCGGCGGCTGCGCGTGGTGGGAGAAGTGATTTCACAGGCTCTGAACGCGCCGATCCTCTCGGGCGCCATGATCACTTTTCTATTCTTTCAGCTTCCGACCGATATCCCCAAGCGGCTGGAGGGATTCGGCTGGGCGCTGCTGTTCCTGTCGCTGATCCCCCTCTTAAGTCTGCTTTTCTATATCCCCGGGAAGGTTAAGGACTGGAAGCGCATCATTAAGCGCCAGCGGACGGCCAGTTTCGTTTTTATGCTCATCAGCTACCCGGTCGGTTTTCTCATCCTGGAACTGGTGGATGCGCCTAAAATCTTCCGGGCCATTGCCATCACCTACACGCTGGTAACGCTGGGCCTGATCGTCTTTAACCTGCTGCTGCGCTACAAAGCCAGCGGACACGCGGCCGGAGTAGCCGGACCGGTGGGGGCGATGATCTATTTCTACGGCCTGATTGCTGCGCCGCTGCTCGCCCTGCTGCCGCTGGTCACCTGGGCGCGTGTGGCAGCCAAAGGTCACGATATCGGGCAGACGATAGTCGGGGCGCTGCTCTCCCTTGCCATCACATTCGGCGTGCTGTACGCATATGGTTTTTCTCCTCTGAGCGGGCCTCTCTACTAGGCGACCTCAAACCTCCTCAGCACCATCATCCCCTGAGCGTCCTCCGTGTACCGGAACGGTCCCTGGGGGACATGGGTATCAATTTGCAGCGCGCCGCTGTCCATACACTCCCAGATGACCTGGAAGGGCCGCTTCCCGGCTACCCATTTTTCGACGATCACAATCCCGTGCCCTGGCAGGACGCTGAACACCACCTGACGGGGATCGTGTGGATTGTTTAATGCTTCCGAACGTGAAAAAGCAGCCTGGACGGCGCGCGCCTGGGCGTCTGTGGAACAGGAAACAGGATAATAGTAGTAAGGCCGGTCGAGGTACACATGCTCTACCCGGCGCGGGTCATAGCTCTTCACCCCCCGGTGACCGTGGAGCTTGGAGCGCGCCACCGGGACCTGTCCCAGGCTGCCATTCACCACAATGCGCGGCAGCGGCTCGTCCATGGCAAATAATTCCACCGCCTCCGATGACGGCGGGTCGTTACGCTTCCCCTGCACTTCACGCACCAGGGCGCCGCGCCGGTCGGTACGCACACCAGAAATCACCGCCAGCTCATCTTCCGTCAACCGGTCTTTCTCAACCGGGCGGGCGCTCCCCGTGATGGTTGCTACAAGCGCACCCAGCTTCGCATCCCAGGTTGCATAACAGCCTTCACTGTACTGGCTGGAGACGGCATCATGCACGGCCGGCGCGTTAACCAGGTTCGCCACCTGGACCATTTCGGTGAAAAACCTGCGGGCGCCCAGCTCCCTCCCGGCCTGGATCATGTCAGATGGAGTCTCCAGGCTCTTCCAGAGGGAATGCGGCACCGGTTGCCCCTCCACCTGATGATCGGTGATTTCAAACGTGCTGGCTGCCGTAACGATCCGCAGGGCCAGGTCTTCATAAAACATCTCTTCATCTTCTGCTGAGGTACGCGGGTGGGCGCCCACCAGATCAAAGGTGTACGCCTCCTGGGGCCGGTCATCACCAACCACCAGTATCAGGCGAATGCACATGGCCTGTGACTGTGCCAGGCGCACCAGGGAGAGCATAGGGCCACCGCGGCGGCCCTGCTCATACAGGGTGTGATAAGCTCGCTCTGTCAACCCCGGAAATGAAAACTCCGCCGGATCGGGCTCTGGTCTGGATAAGGCCTTCTGGAAATGCTCCAGGCAGGCCTGTAACTGCTGTGGGGTTACTCCCAGCAGTGTGAACACCACCGGTTTCTTATCCAGCCTGTAGCGCCGCCGGGCGGTGAGCAGTAATGATTCTCGCCAGTTCACCGGCTGGCCAAAAACTGCCGTCGTCAGCAGCACATCCACCTGAGGTTCGGGTTCCGGAACGATGTGATGGCCCTGCTTCTCCAGGGTACACAGGAGCTGTTGCGAAAAATTCTCCAGGAGCGGTGTGAGCGCTCCGGGTACAAAGCTGATCGTCTGTCTGCGCAGCCAGGAATGAATGTTGCGGGGATCGATGGTTGTATTAACAATAAACTTTTCGATCTGAGTTTCCATCCCTCCTCCTCATTTTGCGTTTGGAGACGTTTCTCGCTCCACTTCTGCAGCCAGGCAGCCTGATCACAGCCTGGCTGGCGCCGCTTCTTCTCCCTGCAGACGAAAGAAGCGTACCGCCAGGTCTGCCAGCCGGGGCGAAATCACGTTCAGGTAATAAAGCAGGCGCGCCTGGGGCGGCAGGATCACTTCAGGCTGGCCGGTGTCCAGCGCCCGCAGGATCGCCCGCGCCACGGCATCCGGCGAGATTTTGGCCGAGATCCAGGGGACCTTCAGGTTTTGGATCATGGGTGTGTCTACCCGCCCCGGGAAGACTGTCGTAACTCTGACACCGCTGCCGGATAGTTCCTGCCGCAGCACTTCACAGAAACCGGAGATGGCAAACTTGGCGGCAGCATAAGGGGCATCTGGGGGAATGCCTTTTTTGGCGTCCATTGAAGATACCACCACGATGTGACCGTCGTGCTGGGAGCGCATCTGGGGAAGCACAGCCAGAATGGGGAATACGCTGCCGTAGAAGTTCACCGCCATTGAGCGCTCAAGCTGATCGGTCGTCAGTTGAGCAATGGGAGAACGGATATACTGGCCGGCGCTGCAGATCAGGATATCCACCCGGCCCCAGTGCTCAAGGACGTGCTCGATAAAGGACTGCACCTGGTCGTGACGGCTCACATCAATGGATTCATAAAAATGTTCAACCCCGAGGGGGCGCAGCTCAGCGGACAGAGTCTCCAGCGCGCCGGTGGTACGCGAGGCGAGCGCCAGCCTGGCGCCGCGGCGCGCCAGTGCTATCGCCGCTGCACGGCCAATCCCACTCGAAGCTCCGGTAACAACCACGACACGATCGTGTAAATTCATTCCCAACCGTCTCCTCCCCCAGGTCACAGATTTTCACTCGATTTTACCAAAGCCATTTTCCACCCCTGGTGATCCTGTCAAGCTCAGGCTTATCATTCGAACCCTGCAGGCAGCCGTAATTTCCTGATTTTCATCGCAGGCATAGCGCGGCCTGAAGCACACGACATGCGATACCTGGCGCTATGCGTAAATGGTTGTACTGTTACAGGTCGTTCCATAAGAAAAATTGCCTTAAGGACACGGCGCTGCAGCGAGAGCCGGTAATTTTCTCCCGGTAAATGCCGCGACATCACCACCGCTGCTTGCTGCGCATCGTGCACCTTGACGCGTGGGGGACGGCATCTCCGGGGGACAGCCCCTGTTCCCCGCATGAATAACCTGCTTTCGTGAGACCCGCTACTTCTCTATCCGGACTGGATGTTCGCCTTATAATTGCCAGAGGGCTTACCTTCAGAATTGAAGATGTGAGCGTTGGAGCGTTCGCAAACTTTATCCATCGACTGCCTGCATTCCACGGTACTTTAACAGCAACCCCTGCCAACCTGATTCGTTTTCAAATCCGGGTTTTCATCGCTGCACAGGATTAATTCGAGATGAAAGGTCGTGCCAATTTAGATATAAAAAGGTAAAATTTATTGGGCACAAAAAGACCATGATAAGAACTTTTTTTGAGCTCCATCGAGAATTAATCGTCTTCGCTCACGGGCTGGTATTTTTCATTCTGGGACTGTCGATTGCTCTCCAGTCGCGCAGTTACTCACGGCTGGAGCTGGCCCGCAGCCTGCGCTGGCTGGCAGCTTTTGGCTTCACGCATGCCTTCTATATTTGGGGCTATCTGTTCATCCCCATCCAGCAGGCTTATCTACCTGAGGTGGTCATCAATGGACTGCACGTGCTGCACCTGATCCTGCTGGCCGTCTCGTACACATTTCTTTTCTATTTCGGTGTCGCATTAATCAAGCCCAGCAGGTTCTATCGCTGGCTGCAGGCTCTAACCCTGTGCCTTCTGATCACCTGGTTACTGATCACCTTCGTCGTGCTGGATCCTCAGGCTGATTGGACTGCATGGCAGGCGACATCGAACGCGCTCGCCCGCTACATGATCGGGTTCACCGGCGCACTCCTGGCAGGGTATGCGCTGCGCAAGCATACAATGGAACGCATCGCGCCGTTGAAAGTGCCGCACATTACCCGCATGCTTAAAATTTCCGGGATCATGCTGGGGATTTATGCCTTTCTGGGTGGTTTGATCCCTCCACGAGTGTCCTTCTTCCCGGGCAGCCTGCTCAATGAAAGTTCATTCGAAGAGATGTTTGTCGCACCACCCGCGGTGATCCTCTCCATCGTAGGCCTGATCCTGGTGCTGGCCATTATTCGCGCCCTGGAGATTTTTAATGTCGAAACGGAACGCCGCATTGAAGCCATGGAGCAGCAGCAGATCCTGGCGGCAGAACGGAACCGCATCGCTCGCAATCTGCACGACGGCGCCATTCAGAAGGTATACACCGCCGGCCTGCTCCTGGAATCGGCGCGCAAGCTGCCTCCCGGTGACCCAGAACTGCTCAGTTCCCGCCTGCAGAAAGCGGAAACTGTGCTCAATGACGCCATCGGAGATCTGCGGCGCAACCTTGAAGAGCTTTATGAGCATCGAGAAGAAGAGACCAGCCTGATCGACGCGCTGCAGTCCCTGACGGATGATCCGCGCTACCACTCTCTGATCGAGATCAACACGGAAATCCATTTCAACGGAAAAGAAGAAATGGCACCTGTGCGGGTCGATCATCTTATGGCGATCGTACATGAAGCGCTGTCGAATGTGGTCCGGCATGCGCGCGCCACCCGGGTTTCAATTCAGGCCCGCGAGGAAGCCGGAAGGTTAATCCTGCGCATTATCGACAATGGAATCGGAATGCAGAACCAGAGAAAAACGGGTTACGGTTTACGAAACATGCGTGACCGTGCTCGGCTGCTGGGCGGAAGTATTGAAATCTCGTCTGTGAACGGAAAAGGAAGCATTGTAGAACTCAACATCCCCTGGAAGGACGAACGATGACAAAAATCAAAGTTTTTCTGGTGGACGATCATGAGATTGTCCGCCTGGGGCTGAGCACGCTGATCAACGACCAGCCGGATATGGAGGTCGTCGGGGAGGCCGGCACGACAGGTGAGGCGCTTAAAGCGATCGAAAAACTGCGCCCACAGGTGGTGTTGATGGACATTCGCCTGCCCGGTGAAGGTGGAATTGAAGCCACGCGCAAAATCACCAGCCGCTTCCCGGATACAAAAGTCGTTATGGTGACTTCATTTGCGGATGATGAACTGGTTGTGAGCGCTGTGCGAGCCGGCGCGGCAGGGTATGTGTTGAAACAGGTGGGGAACGAAGAACTGCTGCGCGGAATCCGGGCAGCCGCCCGGGGTGAAGCCCTGCTGGATCCAACCGTGACCTCACGACTGCTTTCACGGATGCGAGATGCAGAGCGCAAAGCCGAGGATGATGCTTTCCGCGAACTTTCCGAGCGCGAAATCGAAGTTCTGGCGGAAGTGGCGCGAGGAAAAACCAATGCCGAAATTGGGGAAATACTCAATCTGAGTGAAAAAACCGTGCGCAACTACGTCAGCAATATCCTGGAAAAACTGCAGCTGAACAACCGCATCGAACTGGCCACTTATGCGGTCGAACATCATTTGTTTGAAAAACTAGACCGCCACTCCCCCTGATCGAGATCATTAAAGAAAAAACGGGTGCGCAGAAGTCTGCGCACCCGTTTTCATCAGAGGGTGATGGGCCTAGTCACCCGTCGAAGGTTCCGCAAAAGGCACTCCCGCAATGGGGGCCGGTCGTTCAGCCTTCCGGCCGAACGCCTGCCATGGTGTGCTCAGCCAGCGCAGAAGGAAGTAATCGGCGCCGATATAACCGGCCACCTTCCAGGCCAGGATCAGAGCCACCGCCACGACAAAGAGCAGGGGGTTGGTGCTGGCAGAGCCGGCCATCATAAAGTTCCAGTTCATTAAGCCGCTGAAGAAAGCGGCAATTCCGGTGAATGCACCGAGGACCAGTCCAATACCAACCAGGAGTTCACCATAAGCAATGACTTTGCCAAACCAGGTGTAGGCTTCAGCATCCAGCAGTGTCTGGATGAAAGCACGGTACCAATCGAAGGCAATTGCCGGGCGACCGCTTTCCGGGATAGCAACGGCTCCTGTCCAGAAGCCTTTCAGGGCCTCACCGCCGTTCACCCAGGCAGGGTTGGTTACTTTGTGAGAGGCGGCCTCGATCCACTGCCATCCGAGCCAGACCCGCAGGAACAGCCAGATCCAGGCTGCGCGGGTGTCATTGAGCAGCTTCTGAACAATCGGGGGATCCTGAATAACTTTTCCAGAGCGATCGATAACTGCGGACATCCTGTTCTCCTTTTAGAAAATCTAGAACTGTAACCAGAAGAATTTATTCCAGCTGCTCCCTATTCTACGAATTATTGTCCTATTTATCAGATACACCCGTCCCTGATTCAATAGGGACAATGTTCCTCTCTTTTCCCTTCTTTGTGAATTTTGGAACTTTTTCACCCTGCTTTTTAAATGTTGGGAATTCTGTCATGCGCAAATGTTACAAATATCACATGTGCAATTTGGGTAGAAGCGGTATGATTACTGCAAATCATTTGCAATAAGAAGGCCCCGATGAAAAGCGTACTCCTGGAAAAATCGAAAAAACACCTCAGGGCTCAGGGCGGCCGCATGACGGCGCAGCGCCGGCTGATTGTCGAAACCCTCAGTTCTCTCGACACCCACCCCACAGCCGAAGAGGTGTATCGGATTGCCAGGGAAAAAGACAGCACGCTGCACCTGTCCACCGTATACCGTACGCTGCGCTGGCTGGAACAGGAAGGGCTGATCGCTTCTCGCTTATTCGATGATGAACGGCGCCAGGAGCGGTTTGACGCCACGGATCACAATGAGCACTATCACTTCATGTGCAATTCCTGTAAAAAAGTCATCGAGTTCGATACTCTGCTCGTCAACACCATCAAAGCACAGTTTGAGCTGCACTCCGGAGCGCAGGTTGAAAGTGGGTCGGTAGTGCTGTATGGAACCTGTGCTGACTGCCGAAAGCAAATATTCGCGGCGGAACAGCCAGATTGAGATAACCATATGCAGTGTCATAACTCTGGAACTACGATCAATCATATTGGCAGCGGTAGTATTGCGCTGGTAGGACACCCAAATGTTGGTAAGTCGGTCATTTTTCATCACCTGACCGGGCAGCGCGTGGCGGTGTCAAATTATCCAGGGACAACGGTTGAGATTGCGCGCGGCACCATCCGTGAACTTCCTGACCTCGCCCTGGTGGATACCCCCGGAGTGGTCACCTTTCCCCCGCACTCGGAGGATGAACAGGTAACCGCTCGTGTGCTTTTTAATGAGCGGTTGAAAGCCATCCTTCAGGTTGGCGACGCTAAGAATCTGCGCCGCACCCTGCTTCTGACCGTACAGCTCGCCGAGATGGGCCTACCCATGATCGTAGCCTTGAACATGATGGACGAAGCCCAGTCCCGGGGTGTAACCATCAACATGCCTTTATTGAGTGAACGGCTGAGCTGCCATGTAATACCCACCACCGCGGTGCACGGGCAGGGGGTGAACGAAATAATCGCCGCTGTACGCACCGCCAGCACCCCTGACCTGCACCTGGATTATCCCGAGCCGGTGGAAAGTGCGGTCACAGCGATCAGCGCCCGCCTGAACGACACGCCCATTTCACCGCGCTCCCTGGCGTTGATGTGGTTGAGCAGGGATCCCGTCAGCGAGACCTGGATGAAGGCAAACCTGGATCAGGATGTTTACCAGGAGCTGTGCGCACAGCGCGATACTCTGCAGCAGTCCTTCGCCGAACCGCTGTCCGTGGTAATCCAGCAGGTGCGTTTGGAGTTTGTCGATCAAACAACTCGGGAGGTACTGAAGGTCAAACAGACCGGTAAGCAGGGATTTTCTGCACAGCTCGGCCGGCTGACCACTCACCCGGTCTGGGGCCTGTTTATCCTTGCTGCAGTCCTCTATGGTCTTTACTGGTTTGTGGGGGTTTTTGGAGCCGGCACACTGGTTGACCTGCTTGAAGAGAATCTGTTCGGAGAGATCGTCAATCCCGCCATAATTGATCTGGCATACAACCTGATCCCGTCAACGCTGATCGCTGACTTCCTGGTAGGTGAATATGGATTGTGGACCATGGGCATCACCTACGCCCTGGCGCTGATCCTTCCGATTGTCACTACCTTCTTCCTGGCTTTCTCGATTCTGGAAGACTCCGGCTATCTGCCCCGTCTGGCAGCGTTGAGCAACCGTCTGTTCCAGTTCCTGGGGTTGAACGGCAAAGCCGTTCTGCCGATGGTGCTGGGCCTGGGCTGTGTCACCATGGCAACGGTCACAACCCGGGTGCTGGAAAGCAAGCGTGAGCGTTTGCTGGTGACGCTCCTGCTGGCCCTGGCGATCCCCTGCTCTGCACAGTTAGGCGTGGTGATGGGCTTGCTGGCCGGAATTTCGCTGACCGCAGCCATCATCTGGGGAGCGGTGGTCCTGCTGGTGCTGCTCGTCGTAGGCTGGTTAGCCGCTCGCCTGATGCCCGGTGAACGCACCAACCTGCTGGTAGAACTGCCCCCGATGCGCCTGCCGCTAATCTCGAATGTTTTACTGAAGACCCTCACCCGCCTGGAATGGTATGTCAAGGAAGTCGTGCCTTTATTTCTGATTGGCGCAGCGCTCATGTTCGCCCTTGATAAAACCGGTATCCTCGCTGCACTGATCCGCCTGACCGAACCACTGGTAACCGGCTGGCTGGGCCTTCCAGCAGAAGCCAGTGCGGCGTTTCTGATGGGTTTCCTGCGCCGTGATTTCGGTGCAACCGGTCTGTTCGTAATGGAATCCCATGGACTGCTTTCACCCCTGCAGGTAGTGGTCGCCATGGTCACCATCACGCTCTTTATCCCCTGCATTGCCAGCGTTCTGATGATCGCAAAGGAACGCGGCTGGAAGGCATCGCTGGGGATGCTGGTCCTGATCATGCCGCTGGCCTTCCTGGTCGGTGGTCTTCTGCAGCGCGGGCTGATGCTCGCAGGATGGGGCTTATGAACGATTTACTGATCACCTGCCCCGTCTGCGGCAGCCTGTTTGACCCCAACGAAAACGCAGCCTGCCAGTCCTGCCCGCTCCACAAAGGCTGCCTGCTGACCCGCTGTCCCACCTGCGGCTTTGAAACCGTCAACACACGGCAGTCCAGGCTGGCGAACCTTGCCACCCGGTTGTTCTCACGCTTCAGCCCTGCCTCCAAGCCCGAAGAAGGTACGCACGCGGTACCCTGATCTGCATTGCAAAGGATTATCCAATCACTGCTGAAGGAAAATGACGATTATGGCAATTCTCGGTATCCAAGTTAGCGCAGTTCCCCAACCTACCCCCGCAGTATCGCACCAGGCCACCCAGGAAATGACCCTCGCAGACCTTTCACCAGGCAAAACGGCCACAGTCACCGGCTTTTCGAACAGGATTTCTCCGGACCGCCGGGCGCAGCTGCAGTCCTACGGTGTCATCCCCGGACACCCGCTCAGCGTTGTGCAGCACACACCGGTGACCATTATCCAGGTTGAGAATATTGAACTGGCTCTGGAGCGAGATCTGGCGCGTCTTGTTTGGGTGAAGATTTAATCCCTCGATTTTCTCGAACGGATAATTGGTTACGCAGAGCGTTCATTTTCCAACCCGCTCGGAAGGACGGAAGCGCAGAGCAGACCAGGTTTCACCAATGGAGATCTGGCTTGCTGTCTTCAGTCCCGCTTCCTGGACCGGCTCCCAGCCGTGATCGCGCGATGTCCGTTTTAACCTTAGAGCTGCGTTTGGGATACGAGAACCACATCAGGCCGTCAAATTTGACGGCCTGTATGATTTGAGGCGCCGGTTCGCGCAGTTCGGTCGCGTTATGAACAAAAAACTGCGCGAAGTCGTGTTCCCCCTCTACCACCTGAGAAAGCATATCGCCCTCCGGCAGGGTCTATAACTGCTCCAGATAACCCTCGGGAGCGTTGACGAATAAAATCCGCTGCCCGGGCTGTATGCGCAGTTTCCTCACCAGTTCAGATTTGACCATCTGGGTCCGCTCTAATTTCTGGTCTCTAAAAATGAAAATCTTATGATAATCTAGAAGCGGAAAATCAACTGCTGCAGGGAGGATAATGATGGCAGATCCAACCAATCAGGATATCGCCCGGATTCTGGAACAGATCGCGGAACTCCTGGAAGCGCAGGGCGCCAACCCTCACCGTGTGCGCGCATACCGCCAGGGTGCTGAGAGCCTTCTCCAGGCAGGTGAACAGGCTGCCGGCCTGATCAGGCAGGGAAAAACAGACCGGTTGATCGAGCTGCCGGGAATTGGAGAGCGGCTGGCCGCCGTCATCACCGAAGTCGTCGAGACTGGCAGGTCGAACCTGCTGGACGAGCTGCGCGCGGAGAGCTCGCCCGGGGCTGTGTTTATGCAGATCCCCGGCGTGGGACCGGAGCTGGCTGAAAGGATCGCGACCGAACTGGATATTCACACCCTGGAAGAGCTGGAACAGGCTGCACATGACGGCCGTCTGGAGCAGGTCCCCGGGTTGGGCCCGCGCCGCATCGAGGGCATTCGCGCCAGTCTGGCGGAGCGGCTGACCGCGGCCAGCCGGCGGCGGGCAGAACAGGGAAGGCAGGCACAGGCGAGCAGCCGGCCCCCAGTTCATCTGCTGCTTGCCGTCGACCGTGAATACCGGGAGAAAGCGGCTGCCAATGAACTCCGCAAAATTGCTCCCAGACGCTTCAACCCGAACAAAGAAGCCTGGCTGCCCGTGTACAACGTCCGGCGGGAGGGCTGGGAATTCACGGCCTTGTTTTCCAACACCGCCAAGGCTCATGAGTTGAAGAAAACTCAGGACTGGGTTGTGATTTACTACCGGAAAGGGGACGGGGAGGAGAGCCAGTCTACGGTGGTCACCGAAGTCAGCGGACCACTGAAGGGGAAGCGGGTGGTGCGCGGCCGGGAGACCGAGACACGCCGTTATTACGAGCAGCAGGAAGCGTAGGACGCTGTAAAAACTCCGCCGGTCACTGACCATCCCCCGCGACCTGCCCGCGTACATGGCGCAGGAATGGCGGAGTGTTCAGCTTTCTCTCCAGCAAATAGGTCAGGTAATACTGCATCAGGTTCTCCATTTCCCGGTTCAGAGTCGGTGAAAGGGAGATGTTGGCCACTTCCTCATAGCGGCTGCGCTGCAGATGGCGCAAATACTTCAACGCATTCATCGAGACGCTGCGCACGGTAATTTGTGTCTGGTTGGCCAGATTCGCACGCGGTTCCCCACAGCGCGGGCACAGGACGCCGCCCTGTTCGGCGGAAAAATACTGGTCCTCAGCCTTGATCTGCTCACCGCAGTTTGTGCATTGAAACAGCTGGGGGCGAAACCCAATCAGGTCCAGCAGGCGGATTTCAAAATAGCGCACCACCAGCTCGGGGTGCGGAGAACTGCTCAAACGCGCCAGGGTATCGACGAGCAGGCGGTAAAGGCCCCGGTTTTCCTCTTCTTCGAAGGTAAACCGGTCGACAACTTCCAGGATATAGGCGCCGTACGTGGGCAGCAGCAGGCCCTCACGCAGCGGCATATAAGCATCAAGCGTCTCGGCCTGGGTGACGATCAGCAAATCGCGCCCGCGCGCCAGAAGCAGATTCACCCGGGTAAATGGCTCCAGATGGCCGGCTTTCCGTGAGCGCAGTTTGCGTACTCCCTTAGCAACCGCGCGCACCTTGCCCATCGCTGCAGTAAAAAGGACCAGCAAACGATCGGCTTCCCCCCAATCACTGTGGCGCAGGACAACCGCTTCGGCGCGAAAAGAGCGTTCTCTAGAAGGCATGTTCTAATTATATCTTTAACCGTCAATGAATGTGCGAGTTGACGTCAACCCTCCCTGGTGGTAAAATCAGCGGGCCCGGTGCGTTGTACCCTTCGCCCGGGCGATAGCGCGAGAATGCGCATCATTCCACCAAATTTTGAAAGGGCTTGAAAAATGAAGGTCTTACTCCTCAAAGATGTGTACAAATTGGGGCGCGCCGGTGATGTCAAGCGGGTTGCTGATGGATACGGCCGCAACTACCTGCTGCCGCAGGGGCTGGCTGTGCTGGCCACGCCGGGCGCGCTGAAGCAGGCTGATCATATTCGCGCCAGGGCTGCCGCGCAGCGAGAAGTTTTGAACAAGGAAATGAGCGGCGTCGCCGAAGCGCTCAAAGATCTGGTGCTCGCCTTCCCCGCTCGAGCGGGTGAAACCGGCAAATTGTACGGGTCGATTACCAATCAGATGATCGCAGATGCCATCCGCGAGCGCACGGGTGCAGAGGTCGACCGCCGCCAGATTGACTCCGAGCCGATCCGCAACCTGGGTGAATACAAGGTCCGCGTGCGCCTGACCATGGACCTGATCCCTGAGGTGACTGTCATCGTCCATCGTGAAGGCGAGACGGTGAACCTGGCCACTTTTGAAGAAGAAGCGCCAGAAGCGGAAGAGAGCGCTGAGGCTGTCGAAGAGACCGGGCCGGAAGCACAGACCGAAGAGGTCGAACCTTAATAATAAAGGAAGAGGCTCGTTTCACTGAATCGAGCGCCTAGCATTGAAAGCAGCCGGCCTGGGTTCAGCGGCGAGGGACATTGCTCCTTCACCCTCTAATACCCGGGCCGGTTGGTTTTCCACTGCCAGAGAAGCACTATAATTGACGTTATGAAAGAGACGGTAGGCCAGCAGCTCCGCCAGGCCAGAGAGAAGCGTTCGCTCAGCATCGAACAGGTAGCCCGGGCCACTCACATGCGCCTGCACTACATCAGGGCAATGGAAGAGGGCAATTTCGAGGCTATGCCTTCGATGACACAGGCGAGAGGTTTTCTGCGCACCTATGCACGCTTCCTCGACCTCGATCCAGAACCGCTGCTGGATATCTTGAATCGCAGCCATCAGGGCCAGCCTGATGAACTGCCCCCTGCACCGGCCCACCCCCAGCCTCAAACGAAACCGAATCCTGCCGATCAGGAAGCCAGCGCAATTTTTGCCGATATCGGACAAAAGATCCGCCACCAGCGCGAGCTTCTCGGGCTGTCACTGGACGATGTCGTCCGCCATACACACCTGAAGAGGCATTACCTGCAGGCGCTGGAATCTGGGAATTTAAACGGACTACCCTCGCCGGTGCAGGGCCGGGGAATGTTGAAAAACTACGCTGCCTTCCTCGGTCTGGATCCCGAACCCCTGCTGCTGCAGTTTGCCGATGGGCTTCAGGCACGCCTGGCGATGCGAAAAACAGCAGCTGGAACGCAAACGCCAGATGCCGGAGCTGCCCAACCAGAGCGAAAACGACGTTCTCTGCCGCGTATTTCCCTGCCTTTACCACTGCGGCGCCTGCTGTCCTCCGACCTCCTGATCGGGGTGTTCCTGGGCGCGTCGCTGGTCGCTTTTGCCGTCTTGGGGTCGATCCGCATCTTTACCATTCGGGCAGAAGAAACGCCGGCCCCCACTGCCCCTCCCATTGCAGAGGTGCTGCTCGCCACGCCCAGCCCATCGCCTACCATCACGCCTGAGCCCGTCACCTCATCTCCCGAAAGTGAATCTCAGGCCGCTTTCCCTACCCAACCTGAGCTGAGCGAAACCCAATCAACGGCCGATGTGGCGCCGCCAGCCTCCGGCACGCAGGCCGTGCAGATCTACATGACGGTGAACCAGCGAGCATGGGTTCGCGTGCTGGTCGATGGTGAAGTTGAACTCGAGGGACGTGTCCTTCCCGGCAGCGCTTATTCATTTGCCGGAGACGAACAGATTGAAATTCTGACCGGAAATGGGGGAGCTTTACAGCTTTACTTTAACCAGCAGGACCTGGGTCCGATGGGCTCATTTGGGGAGGTTGTCAATCTGGTGTTCACGGAAGCCGGGCTCCAGCTGCCTACACCCACAGTCACCCCAACGGGAACGACAACCCCGCCCACCACGCCCACACCTGAAGCCAGCCCGACAGCCGGGCCGGGAACTGCGACCGTGCCTCCTTTACCCTGATACAATCCACCTGTCAGGCTGCATCGCTTAAAGGTAAATATTCTCTATGAAACAAAAGACATTCCACTTAATTTCCCTGGGTTGTGCGAAAAACACTGTCGATTCCGAGTCGATGGCCCAGCTTCTCAGCGGATCAGGTTACCGGCCGGTTGATAACCCCCGGAAGGCAGGCGTCCTGATCGTTAACACCTGTGGTTTTATCGGCCCTGCCAAAGAAGAATCGCTCTCCGTCCTTCACGAGCTGGCCAGTCAGAAGCGGAAAGGACAGATCCTGATCGCGGCCGGGTGTCTGACACAGCGCTACGGAGCAGAGGTGGCCCGTCAGGTTCCAGGGATAGACGGAATCCTCGGGACGCGACGCTGGATGGATATCGTCGATGTCGTTCAAAAGCTGCGCGCCGAGAAGGATCCCCAGCCGCTCTACCATCTTCCCGAAGCACCAACTGTGGGGACCGATGAACACGGCGCGCTGCGGGCCGCCGTTCAGGGACCAAGTGCATATATTAAAATAGCCGATGGCTGCCGCCGGCCCTGCGCTTTTTGCGCCATCCCGCTGATTAAAGGCACAGCGGTAAGCCGCCCGGTCGAGAGCATCCTGGCGGAGGCCCGGGCCCTGGAAGAAATGGGCATGCGCGAGCTGATCCTCATTGCGCAGGACACCACGGATTACGGCCATGATCTGGGAATGAAAGACGGTTTGGCTCAGCTCCTGGAGCAGATGATGGCCGTTCTCAAGCCCAAAGATGAAGGGGGCGTCGACTGGGTGCGCATTATGTATGCCTACCCGGGCTATGTGACCGATCGTCTGATTGAGGTCATGGCTGAAAACCCGCGCATTGTTCCTTATCTGGACATGCCCCTGCAGCATGCTCACCCCGCCACTCTGCGCCGCATGCGCCGCCCGGCCAACATGGACTGGGTGTACCGCACAATTGAAAAGATGCGCCGGGCGCTCCCGGATCTGGCCCTGAGAACGACCTTCATCGTGGGCTACCCGGGTGAAACCGAAGAAGAATTCCAGACCCTGCTGGACTTTATCCAGGAAATTCGCTTCGACCGGGTGGGCGCTTTCCAGTTTTCATTTGAGCCCGGTACCAGCAGTGAACCCCTGGGCGACCCCATCCCCGCCGAGGTCAAGCAGGAACGCTATGAGCGTCTGATGGCCGTGCAGCAGGCGATTTCGCTGGAGATCAACCAGAGCCAGGTCGGTAAATCCCTGGACGTCCTGATTGAAGGTCAGGGGGACGGCATTTCGGTTGGCCGCACCTATCGCGATGCCCCCGAAATCGACGGGATGGTGGTGGTCGAAGGCGAGATTCCCACCGGGGAAATGGTCCCTGTGCGCATCAACGGCGCGATGACCTACGATCTGAGCGGTGTGGTCGAAACCAACCGCCTGCTTATCCTCTGAAACTGAACTGCCCGTATTTCTGAAAAGGAAAACCCGATGCTGAACACTACCGATCCACAAGTTAAGTTCGCACTGAATGCCGTACGCCAGGCCTCGCTGCTGGTTCGCCAGGTTCAGCTGGATCTGGTATCACCTGCGCTGACCAAAAATGACCGTTCACCCGTAACGGTTGCCGATTTTGCCTCCCAGGCGCTGATTGGTAATTTGCTCAAACAGTCCTTTCCTGATGACCCTTTGGTTGCGGAGGAAGATTCCAGTGCGCTGCGGGAGCCGGATGCCGCAGAGACCCTGGAGCAGGTGCGCTCGTTCACTGCTCGCTTTGCCGGTGATTGTGATGCTGAATCGGTGTTAAGCTGGATCGACCACGGCCGTGTTGACACCGCCCGGCGCTTCTGGACGCTGGATCCCATTGACGGGACCAAGGGCTTCCTGCGCGGAGAGCAGTATGCCGTCGCGCTGGCATTAATCGAAGACGGTCAGGTACAGATTGGCGTGCTGGGCTGCCCGAATCTGGTGGACGCCTACCGCCCGGACGCGGCCAGTTATGGATCGCTGGTGATTGCGGTGCGCGGGCAGGGCTGCTGGGTCACCCCGCTCGACCGGCCCGGCGAGTTCGAAAGGCTGAGGGTTTCCAAACGGACCAATCCGGAGGAAGCCCGTATTCTGCGCTCCGTTGAATCTGGCCACACAAATGTGGATCAAATTGACCAGTTCGCCGCAGCCCTGGGCGTACGGGTTGAGCCGGTACGCATGGACAGCCAGGGCAAGTACTCCGTGCTGGCAGCTGGTAAGGGCGAACTGGTGATGCGCCTGCTCTCGCCTGCCAAACCGGACTACAAAGAGAAAATCTGGGATCAGGCAGCCGGATCGATCGTCGTCGAAGAGGCCGGCGGTAAGATCACCGACCTGAGCGGCCGGCCCCTCGATTTCACCTGCGGCCGGTCTCTGCTGAACAACCGCGGCATTCTGGCCTCGAACGGTCTGCTGCATGAGGCGGCAGTGGAGGCTTTGCAGCGCATCGGAGCTCAGTAATTTCTTTCACACAGCTGCTGCCCCCATGTCTCATACCGGTCGTGCTGCGCTCATCCTGAGTCTTCTGGCGGTGCTGGTCTCCTTCTGGGTGACAGACCGGGTATTTGAACAGATGGCCCATCTGGAAGACGAAATGGCCTATCTCTGGCAGGCCCAGGCCATCGCCGGAGGCAGGTTGACCCTGCCTTCACCTCCTGAGCATCCCAGCTTCCTGGTGCCATTTGTCATCGACTACAACGGCCAGCGCTTCGGGAAATATCCACTGGGCTGGCCGGTAGTGCTCGCCATCGGTGTGTGGCTGGGAGCGCGCAGCCTGGTCAACCCTCTGCTGGCAGGTTTCGGCGTCTGGCTGACCTACCAGCTGGGAAAGCGTACATTTGGCAAGACCACAGGGCTGCTTGCCGCCGGGCTTACCCTCACATCACCGTTTTTCCTGGTCAACTCCGGTTCGCTGCTCTCGCATCCGCTTGGGCTGGTGCTCAGCGCCGGGTTTGCCATGGCCTGGCTGGATGCTTTTTCCGACCAGCATTACCCCCGGCCATGGCTGCCCGCCATTGCGGCAGGGATGACCCTGGGCGTGCTGGCGCTCACCCGCCCGCTGACTGCGGTAGCCGTCGCGCTGCCCTTCGGGCTCCATGGCCTGTATCTGCTGGTTCGCGGCTCCTGGCCGGTGCGCCGCCGGGTGCTGGTCGTGGGTATTGTCGCCGCGCTGATTGCAGCCCTTCATTTTGTCTGGCAGTATGCGGTAACCGGTGATCCATTCTTAAACCCTTACACCCTGTGGTGGGAATACGACAAAATAGGGTTTGGCCCGGGTGTAGGCGTCACCGGCAATCACACCCTTCGCCTGGCGTGGCTTAACACCCGCCACAGCCTGATGACCGGATTGAGTGACCTCTTCGGCTGGGGCACGTTGTCGTGGATCTTTCTGCCGTTTGGCGTTCTGGCCATCTTCACAAGGCACGAAAAAAGACCGGAGATTAACCACAGGGCGGTCCTGATCGGCAGCGTGCTTGTCAGCCTGATCGTCGTTTACATGGCTTACTGGATTGGCTCATCGCTGTTTGGTCCGCGCTACTACTACGAGGGATTGTACAGCGCCACCATCTTCAGCGCCGCCGGAATCGCCTGGCTGGCCGGCTGGCCGGTAAGGGTCTGTGAACCCTGGCGTTTCTACGAAGGCCGGCAGCGCTACCGCCCACTGGCTGTGACTGCCCTGGTTGCCCTGCTGGTAAGCGCAAATTTGATCTTCTACACCCCCCAGCGCTTGCAGGGGATGCACGGGCTCTACGAAGTCAGCCGTGTTTACCTGCAGCCCTTTCAAACCCCACAGGCCCAGGAGGTCACTCCGGCTCTGGTGATCGTCCACACCACGGGGAGCTGGATCGGCTACGGACGGCTGCTGGAACTTCAGGATCCATTCCTGGACACTCCGTTTATTTTTGTGATCAGCCGCGGCCCGCGTGCTGATGCGCGCGTTGCAGAACATTTCCCGGATCGCAACATCATCCACTACTATCCAGAAGAGCCCTACACCTTTTATACAGCCCCGCGCTGATTTACAGCCAGCTGCGCTGTGCTTCATACTCCTCCCCCGGCACATCACGGGTGGAGGAGTTATTACTTTCGAAGGGTTATCTTTACGCGCATTTTATGGCAGTTTTACACTCCGGCTAATATGATGTGAAAACCCTAGCGGAGTGTACCTGAGAATGGAAACCTCCTACCACATCCTGGTCGTTGACGACGACAGAACTCTCGCAGAAATGTTGATCGAATTTCTGCGGATTTCGGGATTCCCAAACACGGACCATGCCTGGAATCTGAAGGAGATGTGGGAGCGGTTTGCCTCCAGCACCTACGACTTGGTGATCCTGGATTATCTGCTTCCCGACGGCACCGGTCTGGATGCGCTGCAGTTAATCCAGGAGAGAGGTATCGAGGTCGCCGTAATCATGGCCACCGGTCAGGGGGACGAGCGCGTGGCCGCTCAGGCGATCCAGCGCGGAGCTGCCGACTACCTGGTGAAAAACACCAGTTACCTTTCATCCGTTCAGACGCTGATCCCCAAAACCATACGCAATTTCCGCCTGCAGCAGTCTGTGCAGCGCTCCCTTGAACAGATTCGCTACCAGGCGATGCTGCTCAACAATGTGCGCGATGCCATTGTGGTCTGGGATCTGGACGGGCGCATCACGTACTGGAATCCGGCTGCAGAACAGCTCTACGGCTGGAGCCAGGAAGAGCAGCTGGGGCGCTGCGCCCAGGAAGCCTATCTTGACATCTTTTCTCCTCCACTAACGCTGAACGGCAGGGCAGATATCCTGGGGCGCTACATCGAATTGTGCTGCCAGCCAAAGGACCAGCAGACAAAATGGATCAGCGTCTGTATCACGGCGCTGTACAGAGATCCGCTGGAAGAGAGCCCCATGGGATATATGGCTGTGTCGCACGATATTACCGAACGCAAAAAGATGGAAGCCCAGATTCGGGCCGCTCAGACACAGCTCACCCAGGTTGCGCGCCTGACGACGATTGGTGAAATGGCCTCGGGTGTTGCACACCAGATTAATAACCCGCTGACCACCATTATTGCTGACACCCAGCTGCTGCTGAAAGAGCTGCCGGTTGATCACCCGGCGCGCGAATCCGCTGAGGCGATCGAACAGGCCGGGTGGCGAGTACATGAGACGGTTCAGCGGCTGCTCGAATTTTCCCGGCCTGCTGAAGCAACCAGCGAAATTCTGAACATCAATACCACGATTCAGCACGCGCTGCAGTTAATTGGAGCGCAGATCGAAGCGGCTGGCATCAAAATTGTAACCGAGCTGGATGAAGACATTCCCTCCCTGCGAGGGAACTCACGCCAGCTCGAGGATCTGTGGGTAAACCTGCTCTTGCTGGCGCGAGATGCATGTCATAGCCAGCCGGATGCCTGTATCCATATCCGTTCTCGAGCCGCTGGTAACACGCTGCATGTCGAAGTGCAGGACAATGGGAAATTGATCCCTGAAGAGCTGCTCGATACCATTTTTGAACCCGATTTTGTCGGTTCCTCCAGCGGACGGGGAACGGGAATGGAACTCAGCATATGCCGGGAGATCGTACGCCAGCACGGCGGGCAAATCGCCGTAGAGAGCAGAATCGAACATGGTACAACCTTCGGCGTCACTTTCAACACAGAACCATCAGGCACAAGTTGATGTCGTTCAACCGGAACCCGGTGCCCCAGACTGGGCATCTCATTCCACCAGGACAGCGGACCTCCCCGATCTCTGGAAAAACAGCGAAGAATTAAGCGATCTCCTGGCCGATGCAGAGGATCTGGAGACACTGTGCTCAACCGGCCTGCGGTTCCTGCTCAACCGTGTCGAGCGGACTGGCGGCGCAGTCGTCCTGCAGTCCCCGGGTGAGGCCTCTCCCCTGCTGTACACCTGCACTCATCTCCCCCACAGCCTGGGTTCGGCTGCCGGACCCAATGCCGCATTCTTCTCTCTGGCTCGCTCTGCTCTCCAGAACGACGATCAAACCACACAGGCGGTAAAAAACCGGAATGGAAAAAACCGCAGCCAGGAGCATGAGCTGGCAGCGGCAGTACGTATTCCCGGTCTCAAAACACTGCAGGGGGTCGTGCTGATCTTCGGTGAAACTCTTGATTCCGGTCAAATCACCTGGCTTCAGCAGATGGTTCGCCCTCTCGGCCGCTTCATTAAAGCTCGCGGCACGGGAATGAACCACCTTCAGCAAACGCACGGTTTGGCAGTTGTCCAGGAGGTCATCGACCGGTTGAGCCTGCAGACCCCCATCGAAACGATCGAGATCCAGGTCATGCAGGCTGCATGCCGCGCCCTGCAGGCGAAGTGCGGCGCGCTGGTTCATCTCGACGAAGACGGCAGTCCTCTTGTGACACAGAAATTGATCGATGCGGGTGGAAACCTGACGGTGGGAGTTTACCCTCACCTGACCGCCAGCCTGCTGCAGACCTGCCTGGAAACCCGCAAAACGCTGCGCATACAGAACCCTGCCCTGCACACGCTCGCGCCGGCCGATGCGCCCGGGAACCTGCAGGTGCATTCCCTGATGTGTACACCACTGGTGGTCAACGGCCAGATCCTGGGCGCGCTCCAGGTTTTCAACAAAGCCGGGGGACATTTCGACCAGGAAGACGAACAGCTCTTCAACACGATCGCCTGTCTGACGGCCCAGGCCCTGTACACGGCTCGCCTGGTACGCCGCTTCCGCATCACTAACGCAGATCTGGAAGCCAGCCGCTGGGAGCTCCTGCGTTCGCGCAACACCCTGCGCGCCCTGTTCGATAACCTCCCCGCCGGCTTGTATATCGTCAACCAGAAGTATGAGATCATGGCAATCAATATGAGCTGTGCCCGGCGGACCGGCAAGATCCCCCAGGAACTGGTGCGCAGGCCCTGTTACCAGGCGCTTTACGGGCTTGATCATCCATGCCCGGCCTGCCGGGTGGGCGAGACCCTGGAAAGCGGCGTCAGCACCTCACGCGCTGAACGCCGCATGCAGCCGGCTAACCCGGATGATCTCGAGACGACCGATTGGGAGATCAGCACCTATCCCATTCTGGAAGAGAGCGGTCGTCCCGTTCAGGCCATCATTCTGGAGCAGGACGTAACCGAAAAGCGCCGCATGGAAGGGATCCTGGCGCAGTCCGAAAAGCTGGCCGCCATCGGGCAGCTGGCTGCCAGCATCGCCCACGAGATCAACAACCCCCTCACCGCGATCATCGCCAATGCCCAGCTTCTGCAGCAGGAATGTGATGGCAATGAAGATCTGCGCGAATCGGTGGAGCTGATTGTCCAGGCCGGCGCCCGGGCCGCCCAGGTGGTGCGCAATCTGCTGGACCTGGCACGCAAAGAGCACTTATCCCGCACGCCAACCCAGGTCAATGAAACCCTGCGCCGCTCGCTGGCTCTCATGCAGCACGAAATTGCCGCGCGCGCTATTCAACTGACCTTTGATCCACAGCCCGACCTGCCGGTCATCCACGCCAGCCAGGATCACCTGCTGGGCGTGTGGCTGAATCTTCTGCTGAACGCCATCGACAGTGTGGAAGGTGAGCGCCGCGAGATTAAGGTTTCAACCCGCAGAATAGAGAACACCATCCAGGTAACCTTCCAGGATACCGGCACCGGCATCGCACCTGAAAAGGTGGCCCATATTTTCGAACCCTTCTATACCACGAAGCCGCCCGGACGCGGGACGGGGCTGGGGCTGTCGGTTTGCCAGCGAATTATCCGCCAGCACGGCGGCGAAATCACCGTACAGAGCACCGTGGGCGAAGGGTCCACTTTTACGGTGACTCTCCCCATCACACAATAACCTTTGGATTTTGATGGATAAAAGACGCCCGGCGAAAAACCGGGCGTCTTTTATGGAGCCTGGATCCGATCCAGCAGAAAATGGTTCAGCGCTTCGCGCGCCGCCGGAAGCGTTTGCATGGCACGCCAGCTGCCCATAAAACCGGCCGCTTCCTGAACCTGCAGCAAAGCCCTGAAGGGATCCCCGGCTGCCGCTTCGCCGCCAATCTTTGTCGCGCGCCAGTAGGCTTCCATGTCCCGCTCCCAGAGAGGATAGGTCCGCTCCAGATGTGCACGCAGTTCGCGGAATTCCTGCACATCGCTGTCAGAAGCGGCATTTCCCTTATATACCCGGATGACCAGGGATTCGAGTGCATCCCAGCGGGTGACAAATTCCACCAGGGCAGGGTCGGTGATCCTTTGCAGCAGCGATTGGGTGAATGGGTTCATTCTTCTTCAGAATATACGCTTTACCCCACAGCAGTCAGGCGCTGCGGCCGCACAGCCGCGAAGAGCGTGCGGCGGAAAGCATATAGCACAGGGCCGGCAGGCCAGAGCTGGCGCAGCGCCTGGCGGTAGCGCTCCATAAACTGCTCGCGCATTTCAGGGGAGAGACGTTCAAAATAAGGCACCAGAGCCGTGCCGGAAGTCCAGTCAGCAATCGCATCCGCGCCGGCGAGGATGTGAGGGTAAATCTTCTCGAAAACCTGCAGGTCTTCCCCACCCGAGCGGTAAAGCAGATCTGCATATTGTTCGATTGAAAGGACCGGAGAGCGGCGCTGCCAGCCGCCCAGCGCCGTGCAGAAAGGCTCTTCACTGGCGATCTGCCGGATCAGCTGGTGAGACGGGTGGTTGTGATTCGATGGGAGCTGCACCACCAGCTGTCCGCCGGGAGCCACCAGATTAAACAGGCGCGGGATGAGCCGCTCGTGGTCTGAGACCCACTGGATGGCAGCATTCGAAAAAACGAGGTCCCACTCCCCCGAGACCTGCGCCAGATCTCCCTGGACAAAATCCAGTCCCGGTCGACGCAGGAGCTCAGCCCGCTCCAGCATCTCGGGTGATGAGTCGATGCCGGTCACCCGGCTGTCTGGCAGACGGTCGGCAAGTTCGCGGGTGAGCTCGCCTGTACCGCAGCCCAGGTCGATCACACGCATTCCCGGGCGCACTTTCACCAGGCGAAACAGGTCTTCAAATGGAGCGGAGCGCTCTTTCTTAAACTGGTGGTAACGATCGGGATCCCAGGGCATTCCCCTCGGTCTCCTTCTGTGCGTGATGCCTCTCAACCTGAGCAATCAGGTCTTCCAGCCTGACATCCGCCAGCGACTGCAGCCGCAGGTCGGCATGCTCGATAGGCAGCTGGCTTGTGATCGCATTGGGGACAGCCACACAGTAGATACCCGCTCTGTAAGCGGCCAGGACGCCGTTGGGAGAGTCTTCAAAAACGATCGCTTCCTCCGGCCGGATGCCCAGTTCTTTGAGCACCGCCTGGTACAGCTCCGGATCGGGTTTCGTAAGGCGCACGTCATCGCTGGTCTTGATGACATCGAAATAGTGCAGCAGGCCCAGCCGTGACAGGTGCCCGACCACCCAGGAGCGATCCGAACTGGAAGCCATGCCGATTTTCAAGTCCAACCGCCGTGCGTCCTGCAGGAGGGTTTCCACCCCGGGCAGCACCTTCTGCGACAGAATCAGGCTGGTTTCCCGCTCCTGGCGGAGCCAGATGCGCGGATCTCCATCCAGTGAACGGCCCGACTTGCGGGCCAGATCGGCATAGGGGTCGAAGCTGCCCTCCATCGTGCCGAGGATATCCGCCCACTCCTCCAGCGAAAGTTCACAACCAAATTCCTGGTACAGTTCCTGCCAGGATTGAAAAATCGGGGTTTCGGTATCTAAAACAAGTCCATCAAAGTCAAAGATTAATGCATGTATCATGAAGCGCGTGACCTGAACATTGGGCGCAGCAGCAGCCACAAACCGAGTAAGATGAGTAATACGGGCCAGAAAGGCCCGAGCAGGTTCAAACCTCCCAGAAAGGTTCCAAAGATGACAAACAGCACCAGGCTGAACACAATCATTCCGCCGCCATCGCGCAGCGCAGTGCGCGGGCTTTCTCCCAGCAGGCCTGCCAGGATAATGCCCACGCCGACAAATCCGGGGATCAGCGTCCAGGCATAGGCCCAGCTTTCCCAGTTGCCGGTGGCGTTTTGCCAGTAGAGCAGACCGCCAATGCCGCCAATTATACTCGCCGGCACGGCCATCGCCGGGACCCCTGAGACCAGACCGATCAGCAGTAAGACCACCCCCGCCAGGATGATGTAAACCGGCCAGTCGAAACGAAACAACAGCCAGCTCCCCAGCGCAGGGAATAACTGCGCTGCCAGGAACAGGCCTCCGACAATCAGCAGCACGAGCCCAATGACAATACTCGAGCGGCGTGAAGCGTCCATTTCAAACTCCTTTACCCCATCACTACTTCCGGTCTGCATCGGGATAAGCCTTACGGCTTGCCTGAACGGCATCCATCAGTGCGATCAGTTCGGGGTCCAGCATCTCCAGTGCAGCCGTTTCAAAGAACTCCTGCAGCCGGCCGTATTCCATGTGTTCGTAAACACTGGCCTGTAAAGCCATCTCCAGCCGGTCGACCTGCTTTACCAGCCTTGCTTCTGGCGTTTCGCCCTGTTCGAACTCTTCCCAGGCAGCCAGATACTGGTCGCCGTTGGGCAGGCCCTGAAAAATACGCCGGACAGCCTCTCGTTCCAGGCGCTGCTTTTCTTCCTTTGCCACCCCACCTCCCGGTACAATGTCCCCGGCATAAACTTCTCCGATATCGTGCACAAGGGCCATGCGCAGCACGCGGGTGGAATCCAGACCGGGGAAGTACTGGTCAGCAATCAGCATCGCCAGAACAGCCATGCCAAACGTGTGTTCGGCGACGCTCTCACAGGCGGCTTCCTGAATACCGCGATGCAGCCATCCCTGGCGGTAGAGCTGTTTCAGCTGGCTGATTTCAAAATAAGCTCGCACCAGGGGCTGCAGGCCGGTCATCTCCAGCACCTGAGGTGAAAGCCGGGCTTTATATCTCATTTCCATCGCTGTTCCCGTTCTATGAACCGATCCCGCGGAGTAAACCAACCAGGAGCTGTGCCAGCACGATTTTGAAAATCAGGGCCACCGGATAAACGCTGGCATAGGACAGCGTGGGCAGGTCTGTTTCCGTCTGGTTGTTCGCTGCTCCCAGGCCGGGAGGGTTGGTCATACAGGCGCACAGGGCGCCCATGATCGCCAGCATATTCATGCGGTAGAAAAAGTGCATCACCAGCAGCCCGGCGAGCGCAGACAGGGTGGTGATCACCGCTCCAGCGACGAGGAGCACGATTCCTTCCTGCTGCAGGATGGCAATAAACTCTGCCCCCGCGTTCACGCCTGCGCCAGCGAGAAACAGCATCAGACCCAGCTCGCGCAGCAGATTCTTGGCTGCTGGCGGCACGTACAGGCGCAGCGGGCCGATTCCCCCAAAATGGCCCACCAGCAGACTGACCAGGAACGCTCCTCCGGCAGCGCCCAGGCGCACCTGCAGGCCGTTCGGCAGATTCAGAGGAATGGCGCCCACCACAATGCCCAGCAGCAAACCCACCAGGAAAGGCACCATGTTCGTCTCCGCAGCCTTTCGGGCTGAGCCGTGAACCAGCCGTTGAAAGGCCTCAACCGCGTTCTGATCGCCCACAACCCGGATATTATCGCCCATTTCCAGCGAAACGTCGCCGGTGGGGGCGATTTCCAACCCCTGGCGTCGAATGCGCGTGATGACTACGTTGTACTGCTCCCACACCCGCATCTGCGCCAGCTTTTTGTTGGTCAGCGTCTCCTCCGTTACCTCGACGTCCACGCTGACGACATTGGTGTTCACGTCCATAGGCTCGTTGGTTTCTTCACCGAGCAGGAAGCGCATTTTCTCCAGTTCCTCACTCGAGCCAACCGCCATGACAACATCTCCCTTGCGCAGGGTCACATCAGGCGTGGCCGCGAAGACTCTGTCATCGCGCTTGATCCGCGAGATATTCGCCAGAGACATGCGGTGGGGATTGATCTCCGATACCCGACGGCCTTCTACATTGGGATTCGTAATCCGGAACTGGCGCGTTTCCAGGGCCGGCTCTTCGATCTGGCGGGCTGAATTCCAGCGTTCCTCTTCACTGGCCACGCTGCGGCGCAGTAAGCGGGGCATGAACTGGATTAAGAGCACCACGGCAATCATGCTGTAGGGATAAGCCACGCCGTACCCCACCGAGACGGTAGCCGTGTCACTGACGCTGCCGCCCGTACGCAGAACGGTGTCGATCGCTCCGGCCAGGCAGGGGGTGCAGGTGAGCGCGCCGGTGTACAGACCGGAAGCAAGCGTATAAGGGATATCCAGGTAATACGAGACGGCAACCGCCGCCAGGATCCCAACACCGGCAACAATCAGGGCGATCAAAATGTACTGAAAGCCGTGACGGCGAAAGGTGCGGAAGAAGCGCGGACCAGCCTGCAGGCCAACAGCGTACACGAAAAGGACCAGCCCCAGATCCATAACGGCCGCGGGGACAGTCAGGCCGAAATGGCCAAATGTCAGCGCGACGAAAAGCACGCCGGCGGTGCCCAGGGTGATGCCGCGCAGCGAGAGCTGACCCAACCACGAACCGATGACCAGGATTGCGAACAGAACGACCATCTCCTGAGCCAGCAGAGCATTGATCATGCCGTCCCTCTCCGCTTTGCTTCGCTGTGCAGGCACCTGCAATAATGATTACGCCATAAATTCATATTATTTCCACGTTCAAGCGCGGTTCGGAATCCGGTCCTTCCACTGCGGAAAACCAGCCCGAACCAGACGCGTGTAATTTCATCCCATACACACGATTTCGTTTTTTACCTGCCCCGCTCTGGTGTCTCAAAGGTCTTAACGGGGAGGGCCCTGCTCGATACGAGCCAGATTATCTTCCAGGGAACCGCGCAGCCCATATACGCTTTCCAACCACCAGGTGACCCCCACAGATTCATAGGCGCGCGGTAATTCATTTTCTTCAGGCGATGTCGTGATCCCGGTAATGGCGACATCGAAAGGCTGGTCCTGTATCCCATACCCGGAGCGGTGCTGGCGGATGAGGTCAATACTTTCTTTCATTTGCTCGGGCGTCCTGACCACCTTCCCGGTCTCGTCAATCCCACCGATCACCCAGCCATCCCAGCGCGCGGCGCGCCGCAGAGCCGGCCGGCTGTCTCCGCCGATCCAGATGGGAATACGCGGCTGGCGCACAGGACCGTGCCCTAAGGAGACGCCGTCGATCTGATAATGCAGGCCCTGATAGGTTACCGCCTCCCCGCTCCACAACCGGTTGATGATCTCGAGGCTTTCTTCCAGCTTTGCGGCCCGGACTTTCGCATCACCGGTTTCACCGAAAGCGGAAAATTCTTCGGGTACGCCTCCAAGACCGGCGCCAAAGATCACTCTCCCGGCGCTCAGTTCATCCAGCGATACCAGCATCTGTGCCAACACCTGCGGCCGGTAGCGCGGCAGCGCTGCGACCGAAGTGCCCAACTCCAGCCGGGAGGTGCAGGCTGCTACGGCCGATAAAATCACCCAGGGATCTCCGGATGGCACTCCCCAGGTGAAAGCCAGGTGATCCCAGACAAACAGACCATCCCACCCTGCAGCTTCAGCGGCCTGTGCCAGGCGCATTACTGCTGAAGGATGAGAAAGTTCTCCAAGCGTAACAACCTCAATCCCATATCGCATGGCGCACTCCGGGTTATATACAGGCGAAAATCACACCTAGTATACACCAGCTTAAGCGCGCAGCAGCTGTTCTACCCGGCTCTCACCTACACTGAAATATTTGGCCTGCGGGTGGTGGACAATAATTGCCGCAGTGGACTGCTCGGGAACGAGCTGGTAAGAGGCGGTCAGGCTCATGCCCAGGTCGCGTTCAGCAGGCAGCAGGTCAAACACTTTACGGTGATCCTGCAGCTCCGGAATAGCCGGGTAGCCCCAGGAGTAGCGTTTGCCCTGTTCCTCAGCAAGACCCAGCTCGCGGCGGATGTGCCGGTGTAGATATTCGGCGGTTGCTTCTGCGGTCTGCACAGCCAGGCCGTGGGTGAAGTACGCCTCCGCATAATCGCCGGCTTCGTGCAGCCGGTCAAACCGCTCAGTTGCTTCCTGCCCAACGGTGACTACCTGCAGCGCAACCACATCCATACGCCCGGATTCCACCGGGGCAAAGTAATCGGCAAGGCAGAGATATTCGCCATAAGGCTGGCGCGGGAAAGTGAAACGGGTCAATTCCACGGGCCTACCGGTTACTATGGACTCCGGATCATACAGGATCAGATCATCGCCCTGAGCCTGGGCCGGCCAGTAGCCGTAAACTCCACGCGGTCTGAGCCAGCCTTCTCGCAGCGCCTGCCGCTGCATGCGCTCCAGCCGTTCTTCAAAACTGGCTCGCAGGCGTTCCCACTCCTCACCGTGAGCGTTTTTCGCGCCCCACGAAAGCCGGAAGAGTTCATTTTTAAAGAGATGCTGGAAAACCATCTCCAGCGGCATATGATCCACCAGCCGGCTCCCCCAGGAAGGTACTCTGGGGATCACCGGAGCCGGAGGAACGGATGCCCGGGCGCCGGGCTGTTCTGAGCGGCGTGGGGTGATGTCGCGCCCCACCTCACGCGCCGCCTCGCTACGCGTGCGCTCCAGCAGCGCTTCCCGGCGCTGTGGGTCTACCAGCGTATCAACGACGGCCAGCCCCTCAAAGGCATCCTTGCAGTAAAAAACACCGGGCTGGTAGAGCTCACCATCTTCCGTGAAATGGATGCGCCAGCCAAAGCGGCGGTTGATCGCCGCTCCGCCAACCAGGACCGGAAAATGCAGGCCGCGGCGGTGCAGTTCGTTGACGATCAGCGGCATCTGCTTGCTGGTGTTCACCAGCAGTGCGCTCAGTCCGATGGCATCCGCGTTCACCTCGACCGCTTTCGAGATGATGGTCTCAGCCGGCACCTGCTTGCCCAGGTCGAAAACAGTGAATCCATTGTTCGACAGGATCGTCTTTACCAGGTTTTTGCCGATATCGTGCACATCGCCGTAAACCGTGGCCAGCACCACCTTGCCTTTGCTGGTGCCTTCCTTGCGCTCCAGGAACTGCTCCACATGCGCGACCGCTTTCTTCATCACCTCTGCGCTTTGAAGCACAAAAGGCAGGATCAGTTCACCGGCGCCGAATCGATCGCCCACTTCTTTCATCGCCGGGAGGAGCACATTGTTCAGGATTCCAACAGCCGTCTCATGCCGCGAAACCTTTCCATTCCTGGCGATGATCTCGTCGATATCCGCCTCTACCCCTTCCTTGTGCCGGTGCAGGATGCGCCAGTGCAGGCGCTCCTCGGGGGTCATGCCTTCGGTGGGACTGCTGCGCTCCGGCCCTTCAACCGTGCGGTCCACCTGATCAAAATGAGCAATAAAGCGCTGCAGGGCATCCGGGCGGCGGTTGAATATCAGATCCTCCGCCAGGAGGCGCTCCTCTTCCGGAATCTCCGCATAGGGGTAGATATGCGCGGGGTTGACGATCGCCATATCCAGCCCGGCCTCGACTGCGTGATACAGCATGACCGAGTTCAACACCGGTCTGGCAGCCGGGCTCAGCCCAAAAGATACGTTGCTCACCCCGAGGGAGGTCAGTACTCCCGGAAGCTCGCGCTTAATCAGGCGAATCCCCTCCAGGGTTTCGATCGCCGATCCGGCAAACTCCTCATCTCCGGTGGCCAGGGTAAAGGTGAGGGTATCGAATACCAGGTCCTGCGGGCGCAGTCCATGGTCATTTACGGCGATATCATACAGGCAGCGAGCCACTTCCAGTTTACGCTCGGCTGTCTTCGCCATCCCTTTTTCATCAATGGTCAACAGCAGCACGCCTGCATGGTGAGTTTTTGCCAGTTTGAAGACCGCATCCGCCTTATCCCGGCCGCTTTCCAGATGGGTCGAGTTCAACAGGCAGCGCCCGGGCGCCAGCTTGAGTGCGGCTTCCATCACCTCAGGTTCGGTCGTATCAATGACGAGAGGAACCTCCACACCCATCGCCAGGCGCTTGACCACATTGCACATTAATACGACCTCATCAGAGCGCTCGGTAACCGCCACAGAAATGTCAATGGCATGCGCGCCGCCGTCGACCTGCTCACGCGCCAGCTCCAGGATCGCATCGTAATCCTCCGCCAGAAGCAGGCGCTTGAATTTACGGCTGCCCTGAGCGTTGCAGCGTTCACCGATCAACAGTGGAGGGGGTTCCTGCTGCATGGCAACAGCGCGCGTGGCCGAGGCGAGCTGCGGTATCGATGTAACGGGCCGGGGCGGGTGCGAGTGGCGGTTCTCAATACCTCCCAACCGCTCAACCAGCAGCTTCAGGTGCGCCGGAGTGGTGCCGCAGCAGCCGCCGACCACGCTGATGCGGTTTTTCGTGACGAACTCCGCCATCGCATCGGCAAAAGGCTCGGGCTCCAGCGGGTATACGGCCTCACCGTTCACATTCAGGGGCAGCCCGGCATTGGGGATACAGGAGACGGGCAGCACCGAATGGTCGCCTAAAAATTGAATCGGCTGGCGCATGTGCTCCGGTCCGGTCGAGCAGTTCAACCCGATGACATCGATCTGCATTCCTTCCAGGATCGCCAGCGCAGCGGCAATGTCGGTCCCCAGGAGCATGCGGCCTGTGGTATCCAGTGTTACCTGCGCCTGGATGGGAAGGTAAATGCCGGTTTCGGCAAACGCCCTGTGGATCCCCTGAATAGCAGCCTTGACTTCCAGAATATCCTGAGAGGTTTCCACCAGCAGCAGGTCGACCCCTCCCTCAATCAGGCCCACGGCCTGCTCACGGAACACATCGGCCAGTTCGTCAAATCCGACATCGGACAGCGTTGGGTCGTCAGCCGAGGGCAGCTTGCCAGACGGACCGATCGAGCCGGCCACAAAGCGCGGCTGGTTCGGGGTGCTGTATTCATCTGCCAGCCGGCGGGCTAAAGCTGCGGCTGCGCGGTTGATCTCGATCACACGCTGGCTCAACCCGTATTCCGCCAGGGTGATGCGGTTGGCACGAAAGGTGTTGGTCTCAATGACGTCAACACCCACATCCAGGAATGAACGGTGAACTTTTTCTACTGCTTCCGGGTAGCTGATCACCAGGAAATCGTTGCAGCCGTTGTACATCTCGCCGCCGAACTGCTCAGCCGTCAGATTTTGCGCCTGCAGATTGGTGCCCATTGCGCCATCGAAAATGAGGACACGCTCTTCAAGGGCATCCAGAAAACGGCGGTTGGTATATTGTCGACTCATCCTGGCCTTCCTTTCCCAGCAGGAAAAATTGCGGAACCTTTATACGACCTGAATCGTTCAAGTCTCTAACAAAAAACGTCCCCCTGGAAGGGAGACGTCAGCGGTCTACAGTGCATGTCGTCCTCATCTTCCAGTCCATCGAACCCTGGCATTCTTATTGCAACGGCTTCTCCCAGAACCTTTAGAAGGGAAGCCTTCATACAGCCAGGCTCGATGATCTGCCGGAATTGGCACCGGTTACCCAAATTCCCGGTTGCCGAGGCTTCGCAGGGCCGGTCCCTCCACCTCTCTGGATGAGTGTTGGATCGGTAAACGTTTAGAGGCGAACAGGGGAATTTCGATCACAATCCCCCGGTTTCTTCCTCATTCTGGGCGAGTTTACCATAAGGGTGAAAGGCTGTCAAACCGGCGCCGCCGGAGAGTTCATTGCCGCCTTTCAATTTTGAAACCTGCTGTCCAGGCGAGTCTGACATTACTGTAAAGTGACCGGACTGGATTTGTCATAATATTAGACTATAATCGGCCCATTACCCGGACCCCGGTAAACAGAGACAGAGTGGGAAAAGCTATTATTGGTTTCAACCGATCGTTTTTATGCTGTTTTTTTATCGGTCGGTAAAGGAGATTGAAATGTTTGTCACCGGAATCGCCCCCTCACCAAAGCGGCTGCACGAAAGATCCGATCTGCCCTCCGGCGAATTGGTCTTTCTCGCCAAGCGCGCACTTAAGTTCTACCGGGCTACGCATCTGCTCACCAGCCTGAATCCAGGTTGGGAACAGGCGTTAGCAAAAGCCGCTGTAGAACTTGACCTCCCGATCATCGTCGCCGTCCCCTATCGTGGGCAGGGTGAGGGTTGGAGCCGTGAAGCGCGCCGGACGTATGAAGATCTGCTGTCTCGTGCCCGCGAAGTGTATAACCTGAAGGGCGAGTACAGCGAAGATGCCGGGCTGGATGCCCATCTCTGGCAGATGGAGAAGGCCGACACTGTTCTGGCGCTGTGGGATTATGAATTTGGCGGAGAAACCTTTGCTGTGATGAAGGATGCCCTGGACTGCGGTAAGAATGTCGTCAATCTGTGGCAGGACTGGGAGCACCTCGACAAAATGCGCCGCCGTGCCCCCTCGAACGTTACTGCCAGCCGCCAGAGCGGGGCGCGCATCTACAACAGCGGGGATTAAATTCACACACCGGTCAAAGTAGCGGTTCCCCAGGCGTTACTTTGAAGGAAAAAGGCAGCGGAGTTTCCACTGCCTTTTTTTATCCCTCAGGCATGTTTTGACGAAACAATTGCCGCATGATAAACTTTTCACAAACATTAAGTTTTCTTCTACATCGTTTGGCCTGTCGTCAGGACTTCTTAAAAAAAGCACAGGGGTAATTGACCTGACAGCGTAAAAGATTGGATCACAGTTCAACCAGCGGGGCGGCGATGGGACGTATTCAACAGATCCATAACCTGGAGCTCTTCAAAATCCTCGGCAACCCTCGCCGGATCAATATCCTGCGGCGGTTAATGACCCGGGCAGAAACGCTCTCATCGCTCGGAAAGCTGCTGGGAGAACATCCCGCCCGGGTGCGGCACCACCTGAAGCTCCTGGAACAGGCGGGCCTGATCGAAATGGTTGATGCTCGCCAGAAACGCGGCGTGATTGAAAAGTATTACCGGGCAAAAGCCAGTGCATTTCATTATCAGGGTATCATTCTGCCCGGTGGTCAGATCGAGAAGAATGAGCCGCTGGTGATTCTGGGAAGTCATGATCTGGCCATCGAGCTGCTGGAGGAAGAAAGCCAGCCCGAACCCGGACGCCCCCGCGTGCTCTCCCTGCCCACCGGCAGCCTGGATGGTTTGATCGCCCTGCGCCAGGGGCAGGGTCACCTGGCGGGCTGCCACATCTATGATGAATATTCTGGGGAGTACAACCTTCCGCAGGTCCGCCTGCTGTTCCCTGATCGTCGTGTGAGGGTGTTTACGCTGGCTCATCGCGAGCAGGGGTGGATCGTAGCGCCCCAGAATCCTCTCCAGATCTCAACGGTCGAGGACCTGCAGCGCGAGGATATCCGTCTGGTGAACCGTAATCCGGGCTCTGGCACGCGCATCTGGCTGGACCAGCAGCTCAGAAAGGCAGGCCTTCAACCGGAGCAGACCAGAGGGTACACCTGTGAGGTGAACACCCACACCGCAGTTGCCCGCGCCGTGCTGGAAGGCTCCGCAGATGTTGGCCTGGGATTAAGGGCTGCTGCGGATCAGTTAGGCCTGGATTTTATCCCCCTGTTCCACGAACGCTTCGACCTGGTCATCCCCGAAGACTTCATGCACAACCCTATGATACAGGTGCTGCTGAATCACCTGCAGAGCCAGCAGTTCCGGCAGGCTGTGGCCGAAATGCCGGGGTATGATACATCGCACACCGGTGAGGAACTGGTTGTCTGAAGGACCCTGCGTTTAAATTCCCCCAAAATACAGATAAAAAAGACCGGCGCCGCTTTTTCTGGCGCCGGTCGTGGTTTATTCCTGGCTCATATCCTGCCGCCCGGCCAGGGCACGCAGCAAAGTATTTTGATCGGCGTACTCCAGATCGCCGCCTACCGGGAGACCGCGTGCCAGGCGTGTGATGCGCACCCCCAGCGGGCGAATCTGCTGCTGCAGGTAAGCCGCGGTGTAATCGCCCTCCATGCTGGGGTTGGTCGCCAGGATCACTTCCTTCACTTCGCCGCTGCGCAGCCGGTCCAGAAGCTCGCGAATGCGCAGGTCGTCGGGACCAATTCCTTCGATCGGGGAAAGGGCGCCGTGCAGCACATGGTAGCGGCCCGGAAAAGCGCCGGTGCGCTCCAGCGCCAGTACATCCAGCGGTTCTTCGACGACACAGATAATGCCCGCATCACGGTCATCACTGGCGCAGATCTCGCATTCACTGCGTCCGGCCGTGGTGATATTGAAGCAGTTCTGGCAGTAAGTCGTGCCAGATTTCAGGTTCTGCAGCGCTTCCGCCAGATCACCTGCCAGATCATCGTTTGAGCGCAGCAGGTAAAACGTCAGGCGCGAGGCAGTTTTCGGGCCAATACCGGGAAGGCGTGAAAACGCGTTCACCAGGTCTTGTATGGGTCCAGGTAAGAGCATATTCCCTGTTTTCTAGGAAAAAGTTTCCTGTTTCTGATTTTGCTATTTTTCCCTGCATGCAGGCTGCAGGGGAGGCCTCAAAGCAGGGGGTACGGGTTAGAAAGGAAGGCCTCCGGCCAGCGGACCCAGGCGTTCGGCTGCCAGTTCGCGTGATTTATCCAGGGCGCTGTTAAAAGCAGCCAGCAGCATATCCTGCAGCATTTCCACATCTGCATCCTGCAGGATTTCGGGGTCTATTTTGATGGCTGTGCAGCGCTGATCACCGGTGACGGTGATTTCCACCGCACCCCCACCTGCAGTTGCCGTGACCGTCTCCTGCGCCAGCTTCGCCTGAGTTTCTTGAAGCTGTTCCTGCAGCTTCTGAAGCTGCCCCATCATACCCGACATCGGGTTCTGTCCTTTTGGCCCCTTAAAACCTTTTGCCATGGTTCCTCCTACGATTGAATATCGACAATCTCTCCGCCCAGATCGCGCAGCGCAGCCGCTACCATTCCGTCGCTGTCCACATCGGGCGGCAGGGCGGAGCGCTTCCCGGCAGATACAACACAGCGAATCGATACTTCTACGTTGGCCACCGTAGAGATCGCCCTGCGGGCAATCTCCAGGTGCTCCTCTTTTTCCATCTTTGATTTCACCAGCTCACCGGTAAAGCCCAGGAACAGCATGCCGTCCTTCATGCCAATCGGTGTACAGGAGTTCAGAAGACCCTGTGTTTGCGGGTTTTCCTGCCGCACCTGCCGGAGTATTTTCTTCCAATTCTGCATAATTTGTTTGAAAACGGCATCGCTGCCGTAGGCTTCTCCAGCAGCCTCGCCGGGCACCACATCTGCAGAATCTGGCTGAACGGGGGCCGGTTTGCTGGCTGTCTGCCCCTCACGCGCAGGCGCCTTAACAGCACTGGCACTGACCGCAGCCGCAGGGCGGGGCGCCGCTTCCACGGGAGGTTCCTCCGCCTGCAGGCTGGCGACAAATGCCATCTCAAGCGGCAGCGCCGGCTGCCAGGCGCTGCGGGCTTCATTGGCGGCTTCATTAAAGTAGCGGATGATCCGCAGCAGGTCGGGGATTGAGAATGCCTGGGCATGGCTGGCCATCTGGGCGCGCAGCTCCGCCGGTGCATCGACCTGATCGCCGTTTTCCATGCGGATCAACAGCAGGCTGCGCAGATAATCGACCATCTGGCGGGCAAACTGGCGCGGATCACTGCCTGCGTCCAGTGCCCGGTGGATATGGGTCAGTCCCCGGCCGGGGTCGCGGGCGACCAGCGCATCGACAATATCCAGCACGGCCTGGCTGGTGGCGGTCCCCAGCAGGTCGTGGACCATCTCCACAGTCACCTTTTCGCCGGAGGCTGCGATCTGATCCAGAAGCGAAATGGCATCTCGCATCGCTCCAGTGGACTGGCGGGCGATCAACTCCAGTGCCTGCTGAGTTACCTCGATCCCTTCGCTGGCGGCCAGCTTGCTCAGATGTGCCACGATTTCGGGCACAGGTATACGGCGAAACTCGTGCCGCTGGCAGCGTGAAAGGACGGTTGCCGGAATTTTATGCACTTCCGTCGTCGCCAGGATGAAAATGGCGTGTGAAGGCGGCTCCTCCAGGGTTTTCAGCAGCGCATTGAACGCGGCCGTGGAGAGCATGTGCACTTCGTCGATGATATAGACTTTGTAGCGCGCCTGGTTGGGAGAAAAATTGATCTTATCGCGCAGATCGCGCACATCGTCCACGCTGGTGTTGGAAGCGGCGTCGATCTCGATCAGGTCAAGAAAATGGCCGGCATTGACAGCCTCGCAGTGTTCGCAGTGTCCGCAGGGCCGCCGGGTAAGATCCGCCTCCAGGCAGTTAACAGCCTTGGCCAGCAGACGAGCTGTGGTTGTCTTCCCTGTGCCGCGCGGCCCTGCAAACAGATAGGCGTGCGCGATCCGCCCGGCCACCAGCGCATTGCGCAGGGTCTGGATCACGTGATCCTGGCCGACAACCGCTTCCCAGCTTTGCGGCCGCCATTTGCGATACAGGGCTTGAGACATGGTTAGAGTGTAACATTGAGGTGCCCGGTGGTCAACCGCCAGGGCTCTGTGGAGGTTGGGTCAGCCGGGCTATCTCACGATCGAATTTGAGGTGCAGCAGGTGAAATTCTACCGAGGGTGCCTGCAGGTTGTATGTAAGGATGCGCTTGTTGAGTTCTTCCAATGTTTCTCGAAAGCGATTTTGAGCGCGGCGCCATTCCGCCTCGGCGTACTCAGGAGAGACTCCGCGTACCTGAGCCCCCTGGCGCCAGTTCCAGGTGCGTTTTAAATCTGCACGCGCTTTTTCAAGATCGCTCTCGATCTCTTTGCGCTTCTCCACCCAGGGGAGGCTGTATCCGGATCCGGCCAGCATACGATTCGCCAGGCGCCACTCTGGATCTTCAAAGGCGTTGTCGTCGACCTTTAATGGCCTGCCCTGGTCCTGCAGGTTCTTGAATTTGCCTTCTTCCATCGCACGTTGAATGTGATCTTCTACCGACATGTTCACCTCTTGCTTCTGTTCACTGAGCAGCCTGCGACGGATTTGAAAGGCACGCGGCTCCTGCCGGCCTCAAAGCTGCCGTCTAGGGAACCTGCAGTTGAGCCCGCAGCACACCCTGCTCGTCACGAAGATAAACGGTCTCTCCCGACTGCCACACCGCCTGACCAAGGTTCCAGTAAAGGGTGCCCGGGGTATTGACACCCGCTTTTGTGTACACTTCCACCTGAGCGCCATCCCTGGTAAGTTCTAAAGCCGGGAAAAGAAAAGAGTTCCCGCTGCCGTCCTCCAGGCGCCAGCCCGCCAGAGATACCTCTCCAGCGCCGCTCTGCCTGATCTGCACCCGCTCAGTGGCCAGATCGCCAGCTCCTAAAACGGCTGCAATTTCCACACTGGCTGTCGAGGCCGGTTCTTCCCGTACGGGAATCAGCAGCGCCTCGCCCGGCCCCAGAGGCTGGTCTGCGGTAAAGCCATTGATGGAGATCAATTCTTCAACGGTTACACCGAAAGCCTGCGCAATCGACTCAAATGTGTCGTACTCTTTTACCTGATACACAGTGAATTCAGGAACGGCCTGCGGGGCATTCTCAACAGGCTGGACGGCCTCTGGTGTTGATCCGGTCTCACCGGCCGCATTGGCGGAAAGCGCATCAGGGATTGAAAAAGAAAACAAATCCTGGGGAGAACGGTTGTGAGCGCGCTCCCATGCGAATAGTACCACCAGGATCGTACAGGCCGATACAATCACATTGATGAGCAGGTAGTAAACCAGGCGCTTCCAGTTGTTCATTGCTAATCTCCCGTGCAAATGATAGCACAATCTCTTTTTTCTGTTGAAGATTCGTCCGCCGGCGCACGCTTTATGAGAAGAACTCTGGCAGGCGCCGCAGACGGCTGATATGAAGGTCTATCATATCTGCAGTATTCATTCTACAGAACGATGATTGACTCAGGTTCGGGTCGGGCCTAAAATGAGGGTATGGCCTACATCATTGACGGACATAACCTGATTCCAAAAGTCCCGGGACTCTCGCTGCGCTCTGCAGACGATGAAATGCAGCTTGTAGAGCAGTTGCAAGAGTTTTGCCGCCGCAGGCGAAAAAAAGCGGATGTCTTTTTCGACGGCGCGCCTGCAGGTCATGCCGGGACACGCAAAATGGGCTTGCTGAACGTACATTTTGTCCGTCAGGGGATGTCCGCAGACCGGGCCATCGAGATCCATTTACAGAAACTGAAGCGCGCAGCACGCAACTGGACCGTGGTCAGTTCGGACCATGCAGTTCAGACTGCGGCGCGTTCCATGCATGCGGGCGTTCAGTCGTCAGAGGACTTCGCCCGGCTGCTGTCTGAGACCCTGCGCGCAGCACCGAAAACTTCCGAACCAGATGACCAGCCGGTTATTCCGAAAGACGAGATTAATGAGTGGCTAGCTCTTTTTGGTGAACACCCTGAGGAAGAATAGGTATTTTCCAGTCCCCACCAGAGCCCAATATTTCGGACAATATTTATCCTATTTCTAATGGCCTTTTAATGCGAATTTTATATGGGGCGGGTATATTGAAACTGCCGACACCTGCCCTCCCTCTTACTGGTATTCCAGGTGTCGTGTCACCGGACAGAGTGATCAGCACGTCCCCCCCGTGCTACAGCTACCGGTGGCCCTCCTTGATTGCCGAACGTGTTCCCCCCCACGCTCGGCAATCAATCTTTAATCCGGCTGGTCCTGTGGTATGTCATCCGGTGAGGGGAGACCTGCTGGATGATCCTGAGCAGAAAAATCCGCGGCCAAGCGCGCAATCGCCAGCAGCGTGAGATCATCCGCCCTCGAGCCGCCTTCGGTAAATATTAGCAGCGACTGCTCGATCGCGTCCAGCATCTGCCCTGCAGGCCTGCCGCCTGTTCTGGAGTTGTGGATCTGCTGGCCGGCGGTAAGCAGCACTTCCCTCAGCTTTGCATCCCCGAACATTTCCCCATGCGGCGAAAATGCTTCCGTAATGCCGTCGGTATACAGGACCAGGATGTCGCCCGGGTCTACCTGCAGCCGGTGTTCCTGTATGGGATTGTGCTCCATGACCCCCAGGGCCATTCCGCCGCGCTCCAGCTTTTCCAGGCTTCCTGTCGCGCTGCGGTAAAGAAGCGGCGGGTTGTGTCCGGCATTCGCGTACACCAGTTCACCACTCTCTAAATCCAGCACGGCATAGACAATCGTCACAAACATCCCCTGCTGCGCATCGGGCACCAAAACCACGTTTACCCGCTCCAGAACAGCCGCAGGGGATTCGATATCGGAGACTGTCGCACGCACCAGGGTGCGCACCAGCACCATAAACAGCGCGGCCGGCATCCCCTTATCGGCAACATCTGCGGTGACGATGCCCAGGCGGTTTCCGGGGAGGGTGAAGAAGTCGTAAAAATCACCCCCCACCTCGCGGGCGGTGCGCCAGCGAATATCCATATCCCAGCCCTGGAGCTGGGGAATCTCATGCGGCAGGAAGGTGCGCTGAATCTCGCGTGCCAGCTGGAACTCGCGCTCCAGCCGTTCGCGCTCTACCATCTCACGCTGCAGCTGATCGTTCTGAATGGCCATCGCCGCCTGCTGAGAGATACCCCGGGTGATCTCCAGACGCTTCTCGCGCAGCCGGCGCCAGCCGCTGCCCGGGCCGTATCCTTCCACACTCATCGGATCCGGCTCCTCGACCAGCAGCACGCCCAGCACTTTTCCTTTGACGGAAAGGGGAAAAGCAAGCAGCAAATAAGGTGTATTTTCGATCAGCTCTTCCACTTCGTCCAGGTCTGGCGCGGGCAGGTGGGCCCAGGCATACGGAGCCTCCTCCTCTTCGCTGTCCAGCCCGTCGATGGGATAAGCCATCAGCGTATCCCATTTGCGCGCCGCGTCCAGCAGCGGAAATTCTGCAGGGGTAAAGGTAATCTCTCCTGTTTCACGCGGGATCCCATAAGCCTCTGCCAGGCGGAAAACGCCCTCGTCCTCATCCCACAGAAAGATCAGGCTGCGCTTCACACCAACGAGAATGGGTGTTATGCGAACAATCGCGCTGAGCGTCTCCTCCAGGCTGTTCGAACTCACCACCGCCTGTGCCACCTGCAGCAGGGCGACAGAGACATAGGCTTCTTCCCTCTGGGCTTTGAACAGGCGTATGTTCTCAACCGCGGTCGCAGTCTGGTGAGCTACGCCCTGAATAATGGAAAGCCGCTCATCAAGGAAAGCTTCCTGCCCTCCGAGCCCTCCATCGCTTGTGTCGCCCATGTTGTAGTCGACCAGCATGGCGCCCAGGATTTCACCCCGTGAAACCAGAGGCATGAGGACGATCAGGCGGTCTTCCTGCGTCTCAAGCCCGCTTTCGCTCTCCTGTCCGGCCTCCAGAATACTGGCCAGACCGCGGTCTTCGAGCTTGCCCTGCAGGATCACCGGCTCCTTGTTGATAAAGATCTGGTCCAGCACGGCGACATCGCCGGGGGCAAAGCGCCAGCGCTCGAATTCAGCCTGCTGTTCAGGGGAGAAACCATACGCAGCAGCCGGCACGAAAACATCGTTCTCATCGAGGATGTAAAGAGCACAGGCCTGTACGCCTACCAGCATGGGCGTGATGCGCACCACCGTGGCCAGCAGCTCATTTAAGTCCGTCAGTGATTGGGTGGCGTCGCTGACCTGCAGCAGCACCGTGGAGACCCAGGCCTGTTCGTGAGCGGCCTCATACAGCCGCGTGTTCTCAATCGCTACCGCCGCGTAGCTGGCAAAAGCGGCCGTCATCGAGCGCGCCTCTCCCCCATAGCGCCCCGAATTACTGTCAATCAGTTCCAGGATACCCAGGCGCTGGTCGCCCACCCGCAGAGGGGCCGCGATCGCAGAATAATCGGACGGGAACCCCATCAACGAACCGATAGGCTCCCAGGCGGAATCCGGTGTGCGCACAAGCGGGGAGTCGTTGTTCAGCGCCTCCAGCAGCCAGCCCGCATGCTCCTCTCCGGAAGCATCAGCCCCATCCCCGCCGTCTTCGACCGGCCAGAGCCGCCTCAGTATATCGTCCAGGCTGACCCCAAAGTGCAGGCCGAATTCGGCCGGATTCAGGCCGTGAACGGCCGCCAGGCGTAAAACCGGCCGGCGCTCACCGGCGAGTGAGTAAGTTTCTCCATCTTCAAGCCCGTCCAGCTGACTTTCTTCATCGCACAGCCAGATAACGGCTACATCATAGGACAGGGCACGGTCCAGTTCAGTGAGGATGGCATTGAGGACATGATCCAGGTCAACATCAGCAGACAGCAGTCCCGCGACCTCACGCATGCTCTCTGCAACCTGGCGCCGCCAGAGTTCCGAACGGTAAAGGTTGGCATTGCGCATGGCAATGGCGACCTGGTCCGCCAGGGCTTCGAAGAAGGCAACCGTCTCCTCTCCAAAGGCGTTGTACCGGTCGCTCTGCAGATCCAGTACGCCCAGCACATTACCGCCGAAAACCAGCGGTACGGTGAGCTCTGAGCGGGTTTCGCGCGGCGGCAGGGGTGAAGGCCGGTAGCGCGGCTCCTGATCCACATCGTTCGCCACGATCGTCTCGCCCGTTCGCGCCGCCCAGGGAATCAAACCATGAGGGTCGTCCAGGTCGTAAGAGTAACCCTGCTCACGGAAAGCCTGGCTGCGCGGGCCGCTCCCTGCCTGGTAGATAATCTTCCGCCGCATCTGGTGAACGCTGAAAAGGTGGACGTACGGGTAACCCAGGCGGTCGTGGATGAGGTTGACCACCTCCTGCAGGAGGGTTTCCAGGTCGAGGATCGAAGAGATCGCGTTGCCCACTTCCCGCAGCATGGCAAGCTGCTCCGCCCGGCTGCGTAAGTCGCTGAACAGGCGAGTGCCCTCCACGGCCGTGGCAATATTCCCGGCCAGGGCGCGCAGGACCATCATATCGGTCTCGTAAAAGTCATTGCGCTGGTCGCTCTGCACATCCAGCACGCCGACGACGCGGTCTTCAATTTTCAGCGGCAGCGCGACTTCCGACTGGGTCTCCGGCAGTGCATCAGAGTAGCGGTAATGAGGATCCTGGCTGACATCATTAGCGATCACTTCCTCGCCGGTAAGGGCGACATGTCCGATTAAACCCTCGCCCAGTTTGATCGACAGAACGGCCGGGATCTGGCTCTGGGCCGCAGGTTCAGCGTCCACTCGCGAGCGGCCCGGGCCTGCGCTGGCCCTGAACGTGAGCCTGTCTTCTCCCGGTTCCAGCGTAAAAATAGCTACATAGTAATAATCGAAGGTGTCCAGAATCAAGCGCGTTACCTGGCGCGAGAGCTCATCCAGGTCGCGCACATATGCCACCTGAGCGCTGACCTGGCGAACCAGGGAGAGCTGCTCGATGCGCCACTGCTCGAGGGCTGCCTGCAGGGAAGCCTGGAAAGCTATCGAGGCCTGCATGCCAATGCCATCCAGCAGTTCCAGATCTTGCGCAGAAAACGGCGCCTCAGGGGGGCGTGTTACCTGCAGCACACCCAGAACATCCTGGCGGTGCGTATTGGGATCTTCAACCAACAGCGGGACCGCGGCGCTTTCTGGCGCCGCATCCTCCGGAGCACACTCAATACCGCTCGCTGCGGCAGCCTGCGATAAACCACTGCAGCACAGCCGGCGGGTGTCGTAGGCAGTCTGCATTAACGGGGTAAGCTCCCCCAAAAGTTCCCGCTTCTGATCTTTGTCAAGTGTTGTAAGACCGGGCAGAAAATTAAACAGCTCAGCAGCGATCCACAGGCCGGTTTCCGCGTTAAACAGCGAAACAGCCGTGTCCAGCAGCAGGCGCCGCTGGGCTTGAAGGAGTTCATAAATCGGCCGGGATGAGCGGCCGATTTCTAGGAGATCAGCGCCAAGCTGCAGGACCTGCCGCCATACGGAGGTTCCTCCCGGCAGGTGGGAAGAGAGGTTTTTGAGGTTTTCAGGCGGGCTTTTGCGCTTGCTCAAGCCGCTTTTTCCCTCCGCTTGAACATCCTGAGTTCATTACACCCCTGCTGGCCGGATTCATCGACCGAAAAGGTAAACTGCACTTCATCCATCAGCTTGCGAATGAAAAATAATCCTAACCCCCCCACTTCACGTTCTTCAAGCGGAGTATCCAGCCGGGGATCAGGAACGGCGTCCGGATCAAAAGGCCGGCCGCAGTCGCGCAGTAATACCTCCAGACCATCCTTAACGATCTCGCAAGTGCAGTCGATCTCTTCCAGGCATTCACCGCCATAGGCGTGTTCAATGATATTTGTGAAAGCTTCATCGACGGCCATCTGCACAGCATAAACAGCAGCAGCATCCAGGCCTGCGTCTTCCGCAGCCTGCCCGACAAAATCCCGGACATGGGAGAGGCTTTCGTACTGTGCCACGAATGTTTTTTTGCGGATCGAGTTGACTGGGGATGGTGTCATAACAGACCGGGGGGTTAGCCTTTCCGGATCATTCTGGCGCAGAACAGGTCAGAACACGGCCTGTTCAGGGAGAAGAAAAGGGGATGAGGGCAGAGCACTGCAGTAATATAAACATCTACCCCCATCCCGGTAAATGCGTTTATGGTTTAAAAATTACCAACTGCGGCGGTAACGTCATCAAAAAACTTAAAGAGCGGGACAAAGCCGGCCAGGTCCAGAGCCTCATAAACCCTTTCGGGTACCCGCGCCAGCACAACTTCGCCTCGATTGTAGCGCTTGCAGGTTTTCTGCGTGTTGATCAGCACCCGCAGCCCGGCGCTTGAAATATATTCAACCTCATCCATATCGAATACGATTTTAAAGCGTCCTGCCTGCAGAATGGCATCCAACGCCTCCGACAGCTGCGGGGAGGTGTAACTATCAATACGCCCCTTGGCCCGCACCAGATCACAGTGCCGGTACTGTGTGGTTGAAACTTCCATGGCCGAACCCTCCGCTTGTTTTTAATTCTAGATTGTCAGAAAAAATGCAAAATTGATTATATCACGAGTGATTGTGCACAACCATTAGCAACATTTGATTGCCGGAGGGATCAGCCACCCGGTAGGCCGGCTGAGTATCTCCTTCAATCTCCCGCAGTTCTATGCCGGCCGCGCGGATGCGGCGGGTAGAAAACTCAAGGGCCTCTGCACTGGGGTAACAAATGGTAAAGTAGCGCAGTCCGGTCGACCCTGGCGGAGGCGGCTGCGCCCCGGCGCTGTGCCACGTGTTAAAGCCGATATGGTGATGGTACCCGCCGGCAGAAACAAACCCGGCCGAAGAGCCAAAGCGCTGAACGAGGTCGAAGCCGAGCACGCCAACGTAAAAACGTTCAGAGGCAGCAATGTCGGCGACCTGCAGATGGATGTGGCCCATATCCGTCCCGACCGGAAACGCGTCCACTTCGGGCTCGTCCTGCCCGCGCAGTGTATCCATAATCCCATCAACATCGAGAGGATCCGTGACCATCTGTAAACTGCCGTCCCGGTAAGGCCATTCGGTCCTCGGGCGGTCGCGGTAAATTTCAATGCCGTTGCCGTCGGGGTCCGCCAGGTAGGCTGCTACGCTGACCCCGTGATCCGCAAAACCCTGAAAAGGCCACTGTGCAGCGGCCAGGCGGTGCAGTGCACGCGCCAGGTCCGCCCGCGAGGGGACACGAATGGCCATATGGTACAAACCGGTGGCTCGCCTGGACGGCTGGGTGGCCACGCTGTCCTCGACAAGGCGGACAATTTCATGCCCATCTGGCGCCCCCAGGCGTGCAGTGCCATCCGACCGCTCCAGCAGCTGCAAACCCAGGATCTGCACGTAAAAAGGCAGCATACGCTCAAGAGACGCCGTTGTTAACGCGACCTTGCCGATATATGTTTTTGGGTGGATATTCTCCTGTACAGGCTCACTCGCCAGCATTATCCCCTCCTCCCGGACTGTTTTTGTCAAATTTTCTCTGATTGTAAACCAGATTACGATTCCGGTAGGATTTAAATCTACCCTGTTATGAAGAACGCGAATCGTTTATGATTAACGATGCTGAAATTACTACAAAATTGAGGTGAGCTCTATGAAATCTGCATCCCGGTACCGCTGGTTTGTGGTAGCCGTCTTCTTCCTCTTTATGCTGCTTCACCAATCCGACAAACTGCTCATCGGACCGCTCACCAGTCAGATCATGGATCACTTCCAGATCGATGAGGTACAGATGGGAGCAGTTGCCACAGGAGCTCTCCTGGTCGGGGCGATCCTCTATCCAATATGGGGATATTTATACGATCACTTCGCCCGCGCCCGGCTGCTGGCCCTGGCTTCATTTATCTGGGGTTCCACTACCTGGTTAAGCGCCATCGCACCGACGTATCCGGCCTTTCTGGTAACCCGGGCATCCACCGGAATCGACGATTCCAGTTACCCGGGCATGTACAGCCTGATCGCCGACTATTTTGGCCCCGCGGTGCGCGGCAAGATATACGGGATACTACAGCTTGCCCAGCCCCTGGGGTATATGGTCGGCCTGCTGATTGCCACCCTGCTGAGCGGCGTGGTCGGCTGGCGGGGTGTTTTTTATATCACCGGCTCTCTGGGATTGGTTCTGGCGGTGGTCATCTTCTTTGGGGTTAAAGAGGCGCCGCGCGGCAGGAGTGAACCGGAGCTCCAGAATCTCGAGCAGATCGGCATCTACCGCTTCGACAAGAAAATCGCCCTGGGGCTGTTCCGCAAGCGCAGCCTGATCCTGCTATTCGTGCAGGGCTTTGTTGGCGTTTTCCCCTGGAATGTCATTACGTACTGGTTCTTCCGCTACCTGGAAACAGAGCGCAACTTCAGTTCAGACCAGGTGCTGTTTACCATGGCGCCAGCCATTCTGGTGCTGGCTGCTGGCTATTTCCTGGGCGGCGCTGCGGGAGACTTTCTCTTCAAACGCACCCCGCGCGGCCGGGTGCTGGTTTCCCTGTTCGGAGTCCTGACCGGCGCCATCCTGCTCTCGATCACCATGCAGGTGCCGGTTGAAAACACAGGGCTGTTCACAGCCCTGCTGATGGTGACCGCCGTGTTTATACCCTTCGCATCAGCGAATGTTATCTCCACGGTTTACGACATTACGCTGCCAGAAGTGCGCAGCACTGCACTGGCAGTACAGTATTTTATTGAAAACGGCGGCGCGGCGCTGGCGCCGCTGCTGGCAGGCATCATCGCCGCCCAGACCAGCCTGGGAAACGCGATCCTGGTGATTTGTGTCGCCGCATGGTTGATCGGATCTATCTTCCTGGCACTTACCGCCCGTTTTGTGCCCGAGGATATTGCTGAGCTGCGCCGGCAGCTGCGAGAGCGAGCTGAGGCCGAACTGCAGGCGCAGGCTGCGCCGGAGGCCTCAACCGAACTGAGAACTGCGCAGCAGACCCGCTAATCATCTCAGGCCGGCAGCGGGATGAGCACTGCCGGCCTTTTTTCATGCCGGCGGCGCAGCACAAAAGAACAGACCTTTCTCCGTGGTCACGCGAACTTCTCCCTGAACAGCCAGCAGTTCGTCAATGCGCACCCTCAGAGCCTGCAGCTTATCACCCTGCAGGCTCTTGCGGGCCTCAGGCTCTGACAGAATATACGCCAGAACAGGTTCAGCCTGGGGAAAAACCAGATCCGTGCGGTAGCGCAGCAGGCGGGCGCCTGGGAACCAGGGCGCCATAAGCTCCGCGCCGTTCTCCATCCCAAAGCGGTTGGTATCTCCCCCATAATCGAAATCAGCTAAAAAGGGGCGTGTCAGCATTTCCAGCTCCCGCAGGTGACCGCGCCCCCCAGCCGCGGCATAAAATACCCCTCCCGGTTTTAGCACACGCCGCACCTCTGTCAGCGTTGTATCGATTTGCGGAAGACAGTCCAGCAGCCCGTTTGCCAGACAGATATCAAAGCTGGCAGCCGGAAAGGGGAGCCGGTGAGCATCAGCGGCTAATAAATTAAACCGCGCTGTCGACAGCCCCCGGCGGCGGCCTGTCGACAGCACATCCACAGAATAATCGCTCAGCACCAGACGCAGGCCTGGGGGCAGGCGCTGTCTGAATTTCAACCACAGGTCACCTGGACCGCTTCCCAGTTCGAGAAACCTTCCCTGTTCCGGAAGCCGTATGTGTTTAAAAAGCCAGTCAAACCAGCTTTGAGGCGCGGTCCGGAAGCGGTCCTGGATCCAGTTGCGCAGGATCAGTCCCCCGATATCATCATCTACCCGCAGCAGTGGACTGCGGTCCGGGTTCTCAGCCATTTCTAGGAGAATAAGCTGTTCAGTGCTGGGCGACCAGCTCCTTCAAGCGCGGGTGGTTTGCATAATAGCCGCGCTCTGATTGGGGCAGCAGGGCAGCAATCCGGCACATGATCTCATCGGTAGCTGCCTGCAGAGCCGCATCACGATCCGTGCCCTTTTCCAGCGCCACATGGAACGGCTCGCCGACTCGCACTTCGATGTCGATTTTCTTGAGCTTCTTCAGGTTTGCGACGACTTCGCTATCGGCTGTGCCGATCAGGGCAACCGGCAGGATGGGTACACCAGCTTTGGCAGCCAGGAAGCCCGCCCCCGGGCGGGCCTGAATGAGCTTACCGCTCTTGCTTCGGGTACCCTCGGGTGCCATCACCAGCACAGCACCCTGTTTCAGGCGCTGCAGGACCGTGCGCAGCGCTCCATAATCGGCCTGGAAGCGATCGATCCACACGGCATCCAGCTGGCGGACAAACCAGCGAAAGACTGCGTACTTGCGGTACTTCTCAGCCACCATCATCACCACATCGCGCCGGTTCAGAATGTGATAGACCAGCGCTGCGTCCAGACGCCCCACATGGTTGGCAGCAATGATATAGGCCCCGGAGGGCGGGACCCTGTCCATTCCCACGATTCGTACTCTGGCGATGAGGCGAAACAACAGGTGAATGAGAGTACGCGCAAATCCACTGCTCATCTGTGGACCTCAACGGAAGAAATCCCCCATGGGGCCCGTGACTGCCTCACCGTTTGCAATCACGAGCCCCAGCTCCAGACACATCAATTTCCCCTTCTTACAGTGTCTTACTCCGTTTTCCCCCTTTGAAATCATTATAAATGCATTTTTTCTTTCCTGCAAGCAGAGCACTCGCAGGAAAAGCCTGTAAGAACCGGTCTACCGGGTATGGATCTGTGAAATCAACGACCGAGTGAAATGAGCTGATCGCGCGGGCAGCGCATTTTCTTACCGAACGAATCCTTGACAATCACAAAAGCCGGGCAGGGATCGTAAGCAATAAAAAGAACGGGAACGGGTTCTGATCCCGAGGCGGTTTGCCACCCGTAGCGCGCTCCTAATTCCAGCGTCTCCGGGCGAACAGCAGTAAGGCCGTTGGTGTGTACCATCGTATCCATACCTTATCTCCATGATCTAAGACGATATTTTCCCGCATTGCGCCGACTGCTGCGCCAGGTTATTGCCCCCAGTCTATTCTTATTGGTTCGAAACCTGCTGTTGGAATCTGTGGTGCGGGTATGGATTAAGATAACATAGAAGCCGCAGCCTGTTAATCCCCCATCGGTATATTTTAAGGTCTCAAATTCATTCTGATTTCAGTTTATCCGGGGCAGGTTCTACCAAAGGGAAAGCCCGCACGCGGCTCGTACATACGGTGCTGACCTCTGGAAAGCAGCCAGCGGTTATACACTTCGCGCGCCAGCCCGCTGGCGCCCTCCACGCCTGAATTGGCAGCCTGGTTGGCAAGCTCATATGCAAGCTCGTAATGCTCAGGGCAGCTGCCGTGGTTCAGTACCAGGGCAGCACGATATTTATCCAGAGACGTCTGGATGCCGTTTTCCTCATTGATCTTGAGCACGCGTCTCAACCGGACTTCGTCTCGCTGGGGCTGTAGCCAGATACGCCCCGAGATGCGGTCTTCCTGATCCATTTCCAGTAGATACTGCAGTTCCTCCGAACTGGATAATGGTTCTGGCGGGACGGCTGCCGGTGCCGTGATCACGGAGATAAAAAGAACCAGGATGGCACTTAACACCACCGCAAAACTGTCGAAGACGAGATGCAGGACAGAACCCTGGAGAAACAGATGAGCGCGCCCCAGCAGCCCGTGCAGCATCAAAGAAATGGCGGACAGCAACAGGACTATCAGGCTGATGGGAATGGCTGTAAATGCGTATTCCTGCATCCATTTTGCCTGCAGCGCCAGGATCAGGACGATGACCAGCCAGACCATGAGCATCGATTTGTGCCGGGATGCGACCAGGGGATCGAGCACGATCATATTCATCACCGACCAGATCGCAACCAGAAACACAACGAGGGGAATAAAATATACCTGCAGGGCATGGATCTGATAAGAAAGGGTGTACAGGGCAGCTACAGCTGTGGCGAGGCCCAGCGTAATCCATGCCAGCTTATGAAATGTTATGCGGTCAACAGCCATACCAGCAATTCTTTCAGGCATTGATTCGACGAAACCTTCCCGTTTGACCTGTTATCCCCCAGAGAACCCGGCCCTACGGTCGATAGACCGGTCGTTTGAAGTAAAAATGAGCGAATCTGGAATAGGTTAATATACCTGCCAGTTCCCAGCCCTCGGCGCCCATTTTATTCAGAGTATCCTCTGCAGGGAGTTCACCGCCCGTCAGACTGCAAACCAGATGTTTATATTCCCATGTGAGCTTTCTTTCGACATACACCATGGGTGCCTGTGCACTTTCCGGTGGAGGAAAGCCCGGGAAAACGGATTCAACGTTCATCGATCCACCTCTGATCACACCCCCTATATCGTGCCTGTTGCTTCTGCCAGTGATGAGACAGGGTTTACGCCAAAATGGCGCTGCCCCGACGGCTCGCCTGTCCAGACATCCCTGGCGAATTAAGTTTACAATAAATTCAGGAAGCGTGTCAAATGAGGAAAAGGTGCACATAGAGTCCGCATCGAGGACCTGTTCCGGCACCCGCCCCTTTTTTCTTTCCCAGAAACGTTCTAAATCCCCTCTGGGGGCAGGAAATCTGCGGGGATGGGAACCCCATCAGCAATAACCCAACCCTGAAAAGAGCGGCGCAGGTCCGCCTGAGTGCGCGCACCCATTTTCCGCAGGGCCTGGCGGATATGAATTTTCGCCGTACCGGGGGTGATAAACAGGCGGGCAGCCACCTCTCGCCGGGTCAGCAGCTTCCCCTCCGGGCTGCTGCAGATCATCTCGACCATCTCCCGTTCACGAGGGGTTAGTCTCCACCAGCGGCGCAACAGTTCCTTTTCCTGAAAGAAATGCTGAAACACCTGCAGCAGCAGAGCGTCAAATCGTTCAGCATCCACGGGCCTTCTCCTTCGCAGTTTCCGCAGTTCAGAAAAATTGTACCGGCAAGCCCGTTTTTGCGAAACGTAAAAACAGAAATTGGAGTAAATTAAAAAAAAGCCTGGGGAGGCATGGGCACCTCCCCAGGCTGCAGCCCGTGGCCGGCCGTTTATGGACAGGCCTGCAGGGTTACATCATCCACATACAGAGCGGTTGTGCCGTTAAGCCCATCATTGTAAACACCAAACTGCAGCTGGATGGTCTGTCCGGCGTAGCGGGTCAGATCGAAGACATGCTGCGTCCAGGTCTGGCTGTTGCTACGCTGCCAGATCAGGGTGTCGATCCAGTGGCCGAAGCGATCCAGAATGAGCAGATACTGCACATCCGCCCCTTCCGCAGCGACGGCCAAGGATCTCCCGGTTGGCTGTGGGAAGGTCAGGTCCTCTTCAGGTTCACCGGTGATTGCATACGTCCACATCGTCAGCTGAGCAGACCGGGTTCCGGATGGGATGGTTACCATCTGGGCTGCGTCTGAGTAGCTGAAGCGGTTGTGAGCCGCATGCAGGATACCTGCTCGCATCGACCGCACCCCGCTGTGCGCCTGTTCGTTTGAGTATCCGGCCGTGAAGCGAGTCGCAGGGATCTCCCAGGCAGCGTTTGATTCAAAGCTGTTGTTCGCCACTCTTTCAGAACAGATGCCTGGTACACCGGTGGGTGCAGGGGTGGGCGTAGCCGGCGCCGGGGTGCTTCCCGATGTGCAGACATCCACCACAAGGTCATCAACGTACATGGCGGAAATCCCGCCTGAGCCGTTGTTGAAGGTGCCAAACTGAATGCGAATGGTCTTTCCTCTGTATTTCGCCAGGTCCATCTCCCGGTTATGCCAGGAGTTTGTATTTGCCGGCAGCGTGAGCGACTCCAGAATCGTGAAATTAACAGGATCGAGAATGAGCATGTACTGGCGGTCCGAGGCCAGCGCACTCTGCCCCCAGACCATCCCTACCGGCAGCTCTGTCTGTGCAGTGAACTGCTGCTCGCTGCTCTGGGTGTAAAACCAGAACTTGAGTTTGGCGGAGGCCGCTGATGCGGGGATGGAAATCACCTGGTAGGCATCGGAATAACTTTCGATATTCTGGCCCGCGTTCACGATGCCAGTGCGCATGGAGCCGCTGCCGGAATGCGCTGTGACCGTTGAATAGCCGGCCGGGAACGCTGTTATGGGGATATTCCAGCCGCCGCTGAACTCGAAGCCGCTGTTGACCACCGGGTTGGTGCATCCGGCCGGAGGTATGGGTGTGGGTCCAGGCGGCGGAGTCACGACCGTATCGCTCGTCTCCAGCGACACATCGTCTACGTACATACCGGTGACCCCGTTGACGCCGTCGTTGTAGGTGCCGATCTGGATTTTGATCGTCTGGCCGGCGTACTTGCTCACATCAAACTGGTGCAGACTCCAGACGCGCGCGTCGCTGCGCGTCCACATCAGGGTTTCGATCAGCCTGTCGTCCGCTTCACCCGGCCCAGCAGGATCCAGGATCAGGACATACTGAGCGTCGTTGAGCGTGGCCGCCGCGCCGAACTCGGGCGCATCTGAGCGGGCAATCTGAGCAGCGAGGGCTGCCTCCCCGCTCCAGGGATAGAGCCAGACCCGCAGGATGGCGCTTTCCACACCGGCGGGGATCGTTACTTGCTGGCGCGCCGATGAATAGCTAAGCCGGTTATCCGCCTGATTCTCAATGCCGGTGCGCGCCGCGCGCGCCCCCGAATGGCTGGCTGCAGTTGTATAGCCGGCGCGATATTCCGTAACCGGGAAGATCCAGGCCGTCTGGTCTTCGAATCCCCCGTTCTGGATCAACTCGGCGCTGACAGCAGAGGCGAAGAAGTCCACCTGCTGGTTTTGGCCGCTCAACGTGACACTGCGCAGCGTCTGATCGAAGACATAATTGTCGCTCTGCGCAGCCAGGGCATATTCTCCCGGTGACAGGTTGGTCAGTTCGTAGCGACCATTCTGATCCGTTACTGCTCGCTTTCCATTCTGAGCAGAGATCATTACCCCAGACAGTGGGTTTCTGGCGCTGTCAAACGCCTGCCCCGAGATGGTCAGGTTCCCGGGGCGCTGCAAAAAAGGCAGGAAAATATCTGCTGGAGTTCGTGTGGCCTGAACGGCCGGGCTGGACAGTGCCATTTGTGGCCAGAACAAGGGGCTGACCAGGACAATGACAATTAAAAGTAAAACCTGTCGAAAACGCTTCATTGTTTTGCTCCTTTGCTTTGCCTCCCTTTAGGATTGTTGAATCGAAACAGGCCCTATTCCATTACCCCCGGGTAACAGCGGTCTCTGATTGCAGGATATATTAAAAAAGGAATGAGAGTCAATATGCCAGATGGGGGATTGAGATTGAATGACGCTGCAAGATGACGATGCAAGACAGCCACTTCACCCAGAACCACCCCGGCGAGAGGGCACCATCGCACGCAGCCGGCGCCCCGTGCCAGTGACCGAGCAGTTCATCGCCAGCATGGGCTGCCAGCAGGACATCGCGCGCCTCGTTCATGAGCAGGGAGTGGGCATAATCCGTCAGTGATTCCAGCGGGACGCCCACCCCGCCCGAACCGGTGGCTGCGTGCTCGAGCACATCCCGCAGGGCGGCGCCGCGCCACTGCTGGGTTGTGTACCAGCCCAGTGCACAGTTCAGTTTGGCCGTCCGGCTGGTTTGCGAGAAGTTCCGCAGATCCTGAAACGAAAAAGGAAGCAAAAGCCCGGATCTCGCCGCAGCGCCGCGCCCTTACAGCAAATAATTCTGCATGATTGCCCGTAAGGATATGGGTGTATTCAGAAAGATATGCATCCTGGAGCAGGCACCTGCCAACCTGCTGTGGGCATCCTTCAACCCGCTGTTGTGCGCATGAATAATAACCGGATAATGCTGGAGATCCAGAACAGGATCAGCCGGCCGCGGCTGCGCGCCTCTGGCTGTGAAGGATCCTCCCGGCGTTGAGGATTGATCTGGTTTTCCTTCCAGATGGAATCAATGAAGAGGCTGTACACCAGTGATACGGCGGTAAAAAACACAAATAACATCAACAGGGTACCCATGGCGATCTCTCCTTTCTATGCACTAAACGCTTTATATCAGGCGGAAGTTCCTGTAAACGATTAGTACTTTCGAGAGCAAAGCCACAGGCGCCCACGCGAAAGCCGGCCTGAGTTCGCAGTTTGAAACCTGCTTTTCTGGTATGATAAACCCGTTCTCAGACGAGCTTCAACAGACCAGAAACCGGGCAGAGGTTATGCAACACGCGAACAAAGGTGTCCTTTTTGGATTCCTCGCATACCTGATGTGGGGATTCTTTCCGCTCTATTTTAAAGCGTTGAACATGGTGCCGCCGGTGCAGATCATCGCTCACCGCTTCGCGTGGTCTTTTCTGATCATGGCGGTTTTGATCAGTCTGCGAAAAGAATGGGGGCAAATCTGGCAGGCCGTACGGAACGTGCGCACACTGGGAATTTACGCCCTGGCCATCTGCCTGCTGGCCCTGAACTGGTTAATCTTCATCTGGGCTGTCAATGACGGACATGTGATCGACGCCAGCCTGGGCTACTTTATCAACCCGCTGCTCAGCGTGGCTCTGGGTGTCATTTTTCTACGTGAACGACTGCGGCTGCTGCAGTGGCTGCCAGTCGGTCTGGCCGGGGCTGGCGTGCTCTATCTAACTGTAAAGGTGGGCAGCCCTCCCTGGATCGCCCTGTCACTGGCAGGCACCTTCGGCCTGTATGGTCTGGTAAAAAAAGTGGCCTCTCTGGAGCCGATTCACAGCCTGACCATCGAGACCGGTGTGCTTTTTCTGCCTTCCTGCGCCTACCTGCTGCTGGCCGAAACCCGGGGCGTGGGGGCATTTGGTCATATCCATCCCCTGGGCAACCTGCTGCTGGCGTTCGCCGGATTGATGACATGTGTTCCGCTGCTGCTGTTCTCCACCGCCGCGCGCAGCATCCCGCTCACGCTGGTCGGTTTGCTGCAGTTCGTCACACCCACCTGCCAGTTTCTACTGGGCACGCTGCTTTACAGAGAACCCTTTTCCAGCACGCAGCTGGTTGCGTTCAGCCTGATCTGGCTGGCCCTGATAATTTTCAGTGTGGAAGGGATCGTCACCCGCAGGCGCAGCGTGGCGGTTGAACCCGTGCTCACCCCCTGACAGAAGCCGTAATGGCGGTTTCTTCGCCGGCAGTAATACCCGGGCGGTCAGGCTGCCCCATCTTTCATGGCCAGCAGGAACTCCTGGAGCCAGGCCGGAACGATGTAGGCATAGCGTTCGCGCTGCGGGTCTTCCAGGTTGACAATAAATTCGCGCCAGGTCAGCGCCCGGCTGACCATCCCCACCCTCCAGGCCAGATTGAAAGCCTCCACCAGCCGCTCGCGACTCTCAAAACGCCGCCAGGGCTCCAGGTACACATCACGTAAATGATTCAACTCTGCCGGCATCTTCTCCGGCGCTTCTGTGGCTTCATCCGGGAACCCGGCGCGCCCGCCTACACTGCGCAGGCAGAGCATCATCGAAAAGAATGGGTGCGTGACCAGGCACTCTTCCCAGTCTGAGAAGACAAAGCGGTACCGGCCGGGCTCACCCGAAACGAAGATATTGCCATCGTGGAAATCATCGTGATGCAGAGTCTGTGGGATGTGGTAATCCTGGAGCTGGCTGCACATCTCGCGATAGCGCGGGAGAAGAGAACGCAGCCGCTCGTGTTCTTCCGCTGAGAGGCCATCTTCATACCCCAGGCGCAGGACCTCTGCTTCTGAAAGCAGAGCCGAAAACATATCCGGAAGACGTTCCAGGCGCCGGTCTGCGACGCCCAGAGGGAAGAACTGCTCCGGATGATCTGAGGCAGCAATCTGCAAACTGGCGAACTGGACCAGCGCCGGCTCGATCAGGTGCAGGTCTGCAGGTGATTTCAAATACGTGCGCAGCATGGCGCCGGAATCCCGCATGAGCATCCAGCCCCGCTCTCCGTCCAGGGCCAGGACGTCGGGGAGGTTCTCCGGCTGGAACCTGCGCAGGTGCTGGGTCAGCAGGACCTCTGTGGGCCTGTAGCTGGCCTTGAAGTAAAAAGTTCCGGCCTGCGTGGTGCAGCGCATGACGGTGGACCAGATCTGTACGTGAAACTGCTCGACCGGCGCGGTAAGTGTGTATCCTGCATCTGCAAGCGCCTGCCGGATCCATGCTTGAGCCTGATCGATCCACTGCGGCTGGGTCCAGAGCAGTTGGGTAGAGGTTGAGGTCATTAGTGCTCCTGTCGTTGGGTGAGGAGATGAACGAAATACATCATAGCAGTCTTCACGCCATTCACTTCCCCCGTTAAAAAAGAAAACCGCCGGTGTGTTTGCGGCGGTCGTCTGTGGGCCCGGCAGGATTCGAACCTGCGACCAAACGGTTATGAGCCGCCCGCTCTGCCGCTGAGCTACGGGCCCTCTGTGGAGCGCTGGAATTATAGTTTTTTTCAGGCAACCTGTCAAAGGTTGGCCGGAAACACCAAAGAAAAAACCCCTTTCCAGGGGTTAAAGAGCGGGCAACGGGAATCGAACCCGTGTGTCCTGCTTGGAAGGCAGGTGTTCTACCTCTGAACTATGCCCGCATCAATGCAGGAACAGATTTTACCCTGATCAGTTCGGTTGGTCAAGCGGCGCTTGCAACCGGGCCGCATATTTATACCTGCGCTGCGGAGGGCAGTCTTTCTTCCGGCAGCTCAATCCAGGCCTCATCGCTGTTGCTGTGGCCGGATCTTTCTTGCTCTTCCCAGGGTGACCAGAGAAACCCAATTATCACACCAATGACCACAGCAATCAGAAATGCAGCCATGCGTACCGGCCGGTTTTCACTCTTCATAACCTGAAAATCTCCTTATCCATTCGCCTGACCTGTTTCACAGATGGAAGGCGGTGCTCGCTGCATTCTACCACAGGCAGCGGCTGTATGAGAACGAGCCAATCAAACGGCAACTCCGATATAATAGAATCGTAAGGTGTAGATAAATGGAGGCATTCCGTTGACTTTTCCGGCCCGATATCTCAACCGGTTCTGGCTGACTGCATGGATCATCATCCTGCTGGGCGTAATACTGCCTGCGCCCGTCGTACGAGCGCAGCAGGATGCGCCGCTGGTGATCACCCTGCAGGCTGAAGGCGCGCTGACCCCGGCCATGCACGAGTATTTGCAGCGCGGCATCCAGATTGCCGAACAGCGCCAGGCCGAGCTGATTATTTTCCAGCTGGATACGCCCGGCGGGGAGATCCAGCTCATGACGCGCATGATCCAGACCATCCGCTCCAGCCCGGTGCCGGTGGTTGTGTATGTGGCGCCGAGGGGAGCCATGGCCGCCAGCGCAGGCACGCTGATCACCCTGGCCGGCCATGCCGCGGCGATGGCTCCGGAGACCACCATCGGCGCGGCCAGTCCGATCGGAGGGGCTGGAGAAGACCTGGGAGAGACTGCGGCCGCCAAGATTAAGAACGATATGCGCGCCATGGTGCGCGGGCTGGCTGCCCACCGCAGCCCGGAGGCGATCGAATTTGCCGAAAGCACCATCGAGTCGGCCGAAGCTGCAACAGCCAGCGAAGCCCTGGAAATCGGCCTGGTGGATTTCATCGCCCGCGATCTGGATGACCTGCTGGCCCAGCTGGACGGGTTCACAGTGCGCCTGCAGGATGAGGAACATGTCCTGCGAACGGCGAATGCACAGGTAGAGGCTGTCACCCTATCGCCTATCGAGCAGCTTTTATCCGTTCTCACCAACCCCAATATCGTCTTTCTGTTGATTACGGTGGGGGTGCAGGCGATTTTGATCGAGATCTCCAGCCCGGGTGGATGGATCGCCGGGTTTATTGGTGTGGTCTGCCTGGCCCTGGCAACCTACGGGCTGGGGGTGCTGCCGGTCAATTGGTTTGGGGTCATCTTTCTGATCACGGCTTTCGTGCTGTTCATCATGGATATCAAAGCGCCCACGCACGGGGCCCTCACGGCTGCCGGTGTTGCTTCCCTGATTGTCGGCGCCCTGGTACTCTTCAACTCGCCCGGCGCTCCCGATTTTCAGCGGGTATCGGTCCCGCTGGTTGTTACCAGTTCGTCTTTTACAGGTGCGATGTTCTTTGTCATTCTTCTGTTCGCTCTACGAGCGCAAAAAGAGCCGGTGCGCATGGGGCAGGAAAGCCTGATCGGCCGGGTGGGTACTGTGCAGGTGGATCTGAATCCTACGGGCATCGTGCAGCTGGCCGGAGAGCAGTGGACCGCCCAGGTTGAAGACGGCCATGAGCCGCTGGCGCGCGGCACACGTGTGCGCGTCCTTCGTCTGGCCGGCCTGAAGCTGATCGTGAGCAAAGCCGATTCCGGAGACCCCAGCGCCTGAACGATCGCTTCCGCAGGTGATATAATCTCCCTTAATAGACTGTATTTGGGGAAAATATCAGGTCAGGTATAAGGAGCGATCATGGCGTTCACCCCCACACGAGACCGCATCAAACCCGAGGAGATCCAGACCACTACGGTGCGCCGGCCGGAATGGATCAAAGTGCGTGCCCCGGCTGGCGAGACGTACGAGTGGCTGCAGGGTCTGATGCGCAGCAAGGATCTGCACACCGTATGCGAGGAGGCGATGTGCCCGAACATCGGCGAATGCTGGGGCGCCGGCACAGCCACCTTCCTGCTCATGGGCGATATCTGCACACGCTCCTGCGGATTCTGTGATATTAAACGCGGTCAGCCCACGCCGCTCGACTGGCTGGAGCCGGAACGGGTGGCGCAGGCTGTGAAGCAAATGAACCTGAAACACGCGGTCATCACCAGCGTTAACCGCGATGACCGCAAAGACGGTGGTGCCCCGATCTTTGCCATGGTGATCCGGCGCATCCGGCAGATTCACCCGGGCTGTTCGATTGAAGTCCTGATCCCCGATTTTAAGGGCAGCCTGGAAGCGCTGCGGATTGTGATGGAGGCGCGGCCGGAAATTCTCAACCACAACGTCGAAACTGTACCGCGCCTGTTCAAGAAAGTGCAGCCCCAGGATCGTTATGAATGGGCGGCGGCCACCCTGAGCAACGCAAAGAAGCTCGACCCTGAGGTGCTGACCAAGTCGGGCATCATGGTTGGCCTGGGCGAGACGATGGAAGAAGTCAAAGCAGTGATGCGCGACCAGCGCAGCTGGGGCGTGGATATTCTCACCATCGGTCAGTACCTGCAGCCAAGCAAGCGTCACCTGCCCATTGAGCGCTACTACACGCCTGAAGAATTTCAGGAGCTCAAACGCTACGGATTAGAGATTGGCTTCAAGTGGGTGGAAAGCGGACCGCTGGTGCGCTCTTCGTACCGGGCTGCCGAACAGGTGCGCGCCCTGAGTGTTGTACACCGCAAACTGTACGGCTCTTCATAGTTACTTTACAGGTATAAAAAAACAGAATACAGGGAGCCGTCTGAACTGGCGGCTCTCTGTTTTTTACAGCAGCAGGCCTGCACACGGTTTTTCTCTGTATTCATAAGGAAAGCCCCTGTGTGGGCTGTGTAGCATGCCTGCTGCCGTTCTACAGGCTTACCTGCATTTGAGATCGTATCTCCGGTCAGGTACTGCGCCTCGCCTTTTCTCAGGTTTGCAGAAATGGCGCCTGTCTTATAGCTTTCAGCGGCACTTATCCAGAAGCGGTATCGCCGCAGGGCTGCCCGACTGAACAACCGCCCGATCATCAACCTGTCGGGGATACACAGAAAAAATCAACAAGGAGATGTGCACATCATGACATCAGAGGTGGATATCATACTCCGTCTTGCCGTGGCGACCGGGCTGGGCCTGGTCATCGGATATGAACGGGAACGCCAGAATCAGACTGCCGGGCTGCGCACGCACATGGTTCTGGTGATCGGCGCCGCCCTGGCGATGATCATTTCCATCAACCTGGCAACCGAGTACCGGGAAATTGCCCCCAATGGAGACCCGGCCCGCCTGGCAGCGCAGGTCATTTCCGGGATTGGTTTTCTGGGGGCCGGCGCTATCCTGAGATACGGCACGAATGTCATCGGGCTGACAACTGCAACTTCCATGTGGACCATGGCGATCGTCGGCCTTGCCATCGGCGCCGGGTATTTTCTGGCCGGTATCGCAACCACAGCCATCCTTTTTGTGATTCTGGCCGTAGTGAACATCTTCGAGGAGAAGGTCATCTCAACCTACAACACGGTGCACCTGATCGTAGAAGCAGATGACCAGGCCGATATCGTCACTGAGATCAAAGCTATACTCACCCGGCGGGAACGCAACGTGAGAACCTTCGGGCTGGACCGGAACCTTGAACAATCTACCCTGATGATCGATGTGATGCTGCGCATCTGGCACAACGAGACTCCCGAAGGTATCGTGGCTGAAATCGCCAAAGTAGAAGGCGTGCGCCGCGTGAAAGTCAGTGAATAGCTGCTGCGAAAAGCAAACAGCGCCAGGGTGGAACAGAATATTAAGCAAAACGGGACCCTATTCAGGGTCCCGTTCACGTTCTTGTCTTTACGATGTCTTACAGGCTGCCCAGCAGCGAAGAAGAAGCCCAATGGAAGAGAGGTTCTGAGAAAACGATCAGCAGGATTGCCGCTGCCGCAGAGCCTGCTGCGGTGAGGTACAACCACGGATCGGTGCGGGCGGTAGGTTCGCCGTCCTGCATGTACATCACGATCACGACACGCAGATAGTAGAAAGCGGAGATTACAGAGGTGAGCACACCGATGACCGCCAGCCAGACAAACCCGCCTTCCAGCACAGTGCGGAACAGGTAGAACTTGCCGACGAAGCCGATTGTGGGCGGAACCCCGGCGAAAGAGAACATGGCGATCGCCATGGCTGCTGCATAGATGGGGTATTTACGGCCCAACCCGGCATAGTCCCGCAGATCCAGCCCGTAGCCTTCC
>Ga0134098_1000051_pt1 | contig 126801 bp, 131 predicted proteins | sample 9_3taG_FD_94456 | JGI IMG/M metagenome (GOLD analysis project Ga0134098, IMG submission 94456) | Switchgrass degrading microbial communities from high solid loading bioreactors in New Hampshire, USA - 9_31_10_142_A3 metaG | ecosystem: Engineered > Bioreactor > Semi-continuous > Anaerobic >... | reverse complement strand
GCCGAAGCGCTCGACACCTACATTCCCACGCCCGAGCGCGCCATCGACAAGCCCTTCCTTCTGCCGATCGAAGACGTCTTCTCCATCTCCGGTCGCGGCACGGTGGTCACGGGCCGGGTCGAGCGCGGCATCGTCAAGGTCGGCGACGAAGTCGAGATCGTCGGTCTGCGCCCGACGCAGAAGACCACGGTCACGGGCGTGGAGATGTTCCGCAAGCTCCTCGATCAGGGGCAAGCGGGCGACAACGTCGGGGTGCTGCTGCGCGGCACCAAGCGCGAAGACGTCGAGCGCGGGCAAGTGCTCGCCAAGCCCGGGACGATCACGCCGCACACGCACTTCGAGTGCGAAGTGTACGTGCTCTCCAAGGAAGAAGGCGGGCGTCACACGCCGTTTTTCAGCAACTACCGGCCGCAGTTCTACTTCCGCACCACCGACGTCACGGGCGCCATCAAGCTGCCCGAAGGGGTGGAGATGGTGATGCCGGGCGACAACGTGAAACTGGAAGTGAAGCTGATCGCCCCGATCGCGATGGAAGAAGGCTTGCGCTTTGCCATCCGTGAAGGCGGTCGCACCGTCGGCGCCGGCGTCGTCTCCAAGATCATCGAGTAATCGTTTTGCCCCCAAGCCCGGCGGGGATCGCCCCGCCGGGTTTTTCTTCCTCTCGCTCTTTGGAATGAATCATGAACAACCAGAAGATCCGCATCCGCCTCAAAGCGTTCGATTATCGGCTGATCGACCAGTCCGCGCACGAGATCGTCGAGGCGGCCAAACGCACCGGCGCCGTCGTCCACGGTCCGATTCCTTTGCCGACCAAGATCGAACGGTACAACGTGCTGCGCTCGCCGCACGTGAATAAAACGTCGCGAGACCAGTTCGAAATCCGCACGCATCGCCGGCTCATGGACATCGTCGAGCCTACGGACAAGACCGTCGATGCGCTGATGAAGCTCGATCTGCCCGCTGGCGTGGACGTCGACATCAAGCTGATGTGATCCCTGCTTGCATGCGGGATCGAACCGCCTTATAATGGCGCGTTTTTCCCCGCTGCGGCGGGTCGTTTTTCGTAAACGTCCGGTCAATCGTAACCGGTTCGAGGAGAACAACATGAGTCTAGGCCTTGTCGCTCGCAAGGTGGGCATGACTCGGATTTTCACTGACGATGGCCAGTCCATCCCGGTGACCGTGCTCGAAGCCTCCGCCAACCGCGTGACGCAACTCAAGACCCCCGAAAACGACGGCTATGCTGCCGTTCAGATCGGGTTCGGGTCGCGCAAGCCGTCGCGCACCACCAAGGCGCTCGCCGGGCATTTCGCCAAGGCGGGCGTCACCGCGGCGCGCGTCTTGCGGGAATTCCGCGTCGATCCCTCCGAGCTTGCCTCTCTGCAGCTCGGTCAGGAATTGTCCGTGACGATGTTCCAGCCGGGGCAGAAAGTCGATGTCACCGGCCGCTCCATCGGTAAAGGGTTCGCCGGCGCGATCAAACGTCACAACTTCAGCTCCAACCGCGCCTCGCACGGCAACTCCATCACCACGCGTGCGCCCGGTTCCATCGGCATGGCGCAGGATCCCGGTCGCGTCTTCCCCGGCAAGCGCATGGCGGGGCATCTGGGTGACGAGACCGTCACGGTGCAGAATCTCGAGATCGTGCGCGTCGATGCCGAGCGCAACCTCCTGCTCGTCAAGGGGGCGGTTCCTGGTGCCAAGGGCGGCGACGTGATCGTGCGCCCGGCGGTCAAAGGCTAAGGCGAGGTGGATATGGAACTCAAGCTATTGAATGCGCAGGGTCAGCCCGCCGGAACCGCTCAGGTCTCCGACGCGCTCTTCGCCCGCCCTTACAACGAAGCGCTGGTGCATCAAGTCGTCGTCGCTTATCAGGCCAATGCCCGTCAGGGCACGCGCGCCCAGAAAGATCGTTCCCAGGTGCATCACTCCACCCGTAAGCCTTGGCGGCAGAAGGGGACGGGTCGTGCGCGCGCCGGGATGACGTCCAGCCCCCTGTGGCGGCACGGTGGCAAGATCTTTCCGAGCTCCCCGGACGAGAATTTCAAGCAAAAGGTCAACCGCAAGATGTATCGCGCGGCGATGGCCACCATTTTGTCGCAGCTCGCCCGCGAAGACCGTCTGGCGGTGATCGACGACTTCCGCGTCGATGCCCCCAAGACCAAGCTCGTGGTGCAAAAGCTCAAGGACATGGGGCTGGCGGGCACCCGCGTGCTGCTCGTCACCGACGAACTCGATGAAAACCTGCTGCTCGGCAGCCGCAATCTCAAGGATGTGCTGGTGCTGGCAGCGCACGAGACCGATCCCGTGGCACTGGTGCACTTTCCCAAAGTGCTGCTCACCAAGGGCGCCGTGGCCAAGTTCGAGGAGATGTGGCAATGACGATCAGCGAAGAACGCCTCTATCAGGTCCTGCTCGGACCGCAGATCTCGGAAAAAGCCACGATGCTCGGTGAGCGTCTCAATCAGGTGGTGTTCCGTGTCGCGCGCGATGCCACCAAACCCGAGATCAAGGCCGCCGTCGAAAAGCTCTTCGAGGTCGAAGTCCAGGGCGTGCGGGTGCTCAACGTCAAAGGCAAGGAAAAGCGGATGGGGCGCATCACCGGCCGTCGTTCCGGCTGGAAGAAAGCCTTCGTCTCGCTCAAGCCGGGCCAAGAGCTCAGCTTCATGGCCGGGGAGTAAACCATCATGGCAGTGATCAAGATGAAACCGACCTCGCCCGGCCGTCGCGCCATGGTGCGGGTCGTCAACAAAGAACTCTACAAGGGTCGGCCGTATCCGACGCTCGTCGAAGCGATGACGCGTCTCGCGGGGCGCAACAACGCGGGCCGGATCACCACGCGGCACAAAGGCGGCGGGCACAAGAAGTTCTACCGCATCGTCGACTTTCGCCGCAACAAGGACAACATTCCGGCCAAGGTCGAACGGATCGAATACGATCCCAATCGCTCGGCGCACATCGCGCTGCTGTGCTATGCCGACGGCGAGCGCCGTTACATCCTCGCGCCGAAAGGTTTGACGGTCGGTCAGACCGTCATGAGCGGCCCGCAGGCGCCGATCAAACCCGGCAACGCGTTGCCGATCCGCTCCATCCCCGTAGGGTCGACCTTGCACAACGTCGAACTGATTCCGGGCAAGGGCGGGCAGCTGGCTCGCGCCGCCGGGGCGTCGGTACAGCTCGTCGCGCGTGAAGGTGCCTATGCCCAAATCCGGCTGCGCTCGGGCGAAGTGCGCAAGGTGCACGTCGAGTGCCGCGCCACCATCGGTGAAGTCGGCAACGGCGAACATTCGCTCGAGAAACTCGGCAAGGCCGGTGCCTCGCGTTGGCGCGGGATCCGTCCCACCGTACGCGGTGTGGCGATGAACCCGATCGATCACCCGCACGGCGGTGGCGAAGGGCGCACCGGCGAAGGCGGCGTGCCGCGCAGCCCGTGGGGTCAGCCGACCAAGGGATATCGCACTCGTCGCAACAAGCGCACGGACAACATGATCGTCCAGCGTCGGCACAAGCGTTAAGGGGTAAGCCATGGCACGTTCCGTCAAAAAAGGGCCGTTCGTCGACGCCCATCTGCTCAAGAAGGTCGAGCAAAGTCGCGCGACCAACGACAAGCGTCCGATCAAGACCTGGTCTCGTCGCTCCACGATCATTCCCGAGTTCATCGGGTTGACGTTCGCGGTGCACAACGGCCGGCAGCACGTCCCGGTGTTCATCACCGAGGCGATGGTCGGGCACAAACTCGGCGAATTCTCCTTCACCCGCACCTTCCGAGGGCACGCCGCGGGTAAGAAGGCCAAACGCTAACGCTCGAGGATACGAGATATGGAAACCAAGGCTATCGTGCGCGGCGTGCGTCTTTCTCCCCAGAAAGGCCGACTCGTCGCCGACCTCATCCGCGGCAAGCCGGTGGCGCAGGCGCTCGACATTCTCGCGTTCTGCCCCCAAAAAGGCGCGCATCTGATCCGCAAGGCGCTGCTTTCGGCCATCGCCAATGCCGAGCACAACGACGGTGCCGACGTCGATGAACTCAAGGTCAAACGCATCATGGTCGAGAAGGGCGTGGTGCTCAAGCGCTTCCGGGCGCGGGCCAAAGGCCGGGGGGCAAAGATTCTCAAGCCCACCTCGCACATCATCGTCGCGGTCGGAGAATAAGGAGCAAACATGGGACAGAAAATCCATCCGACCGGCTTTCGCCTCGTCGTCACCCGTGACTGGGCTTCGCGCTGGTTTGCGCCGAGCAAAGAGTTCCCGCGCCTGCTGCAGCAGGATGCCCAGGTGCGCGGTTATCTCAAGAACAAGCTCAAGCATGCCGCGGTGAGCCGCATCGTCATCGAGCGGCCGGCCAAGAGCGCCAAGATCACAATCCACTCGGCCCGGCCGGGTGTGGTCATCGGCAAGAAAGGCGAGGATATCGAGCTGCTCAAGGCCGATCTCAACCGTCGCATGGGCGTGCCGGTGCACCTCACGATCGAAGAGATCCGCAAGCCCGAGCTCGACGCCCAGCTCATTGCCGAATCGGTCGCGACCCAGCTCGAGAAACGCATCCAGTTCCGTCGCGCCATGAAGCGTGCGATGCAAAACGCCATGCGGCTCGGTGCCAAGGGCATCAAGATCATGACCTCCGGCCGTCTGGGCGGGGCCGAGATCGCGCGCTCCGAATGGTATCGCGAAGGCCGCGTGCCATTGCAGACGCTGCGTGCCGACATCGACTACGGCTTTGCCGAGGCGCAGACCACCTACGGCATCATCGGGGTCAAGGTCTGGCTCTACAAGGGCGACATCTTGGCGCGCAATCAGGCGCCGCAGGAGCCCGTCGAGCGGGAAGCCCGGCGTCCCGCGCGGGGCCGTCGCGAAGAAGGTGAGGGCGCGCGTCGTGGTCGTCGCACCCGCGCCGCCAAAGCGAACGTAACTTCGGGAGTGGGCGATGCTGCAGCCGAAACGAACTAAATTCCGCAAGGTCCAGAAGGGCCGCAACAAGGGACTGGCAACGCGCGGGACTTCCGTCTCGTTTGGTGAGTTCGGTCTCAAGGCCATCGGTCGCGGGCGGCTCACGGCTCGCCAGATCGAAGCGGCGCGGCGTGCCATGACTCGCCACATCAAGCGTGGTGGGCGTATCTGGATTCGGGTGTTCCCCGACAAACCCATTTCCAGAAAGCCGGCCGAGGTCCGGATGGGAAGCGGGAAAGGGAACCCTGAATATTGGGTTGCCGAGATTCAGCCGGGCAAGGTGCTCTATGAGATGGATGGCGTGAGTGAAGCGCTTGCTCGCGAAGCCTTTGCACTGGCGGCCGCCAAGCTTCCTTTCAAGACCATCTTCGTCACCCGCAAGCTGGGAGCGGCATGATGAAAGCACGAGATTTGCGTGAAAAGAGCGTCGCCGAGCTCGAACAAGAGCTGATCGCCCTGCGCAAGGCGCAATTTTCCTTGCGCATGCAACAGGCGACGCAGCAACTGACCAACACCGCGGCGATGCGGGCCACTCGGCGTGACATCGCCCGGATCAAGACCCTGCTGCGGGAAAAAGGGGTGCGTAAATGACCGAAGAAGTGCAGAACAAAACCCGGCAGCGCATGGTCGGGCGCGTCGTGAGTACGGCCCGGGCCAAGACCGTCGCCGTGCTGGTGGAGCGCCGCGTGCCGCATCCGCTCTACGGGAAGATCATCACCAAGTCCCGTAAATTCCATGCCCATTGCGAAGATCCGGAAGTGGCGCTCAACGATATCGTTGAAATCGAAGAGTGCCGTCCGATCTCCAAGACGAAGACATGGAAAGTCGTCCGGCTCGTCGCCAAGGCGGCATTGGCCTGATTTCCCCTTGCATTTTTCTGCCGCATCGGTTATAGTGCCGGACTCTCGCCCCGTCGTATGGCGGGGCGCTTCGCTTTCCCGTTCGACCGTCCCATCTGATGGGGGGGCGAACGTGCAAGTCCAAGACTGTCCGCACTTGCGGTATAAGTTGGAGAAATTCATGATCCAGATGCAGACCCTCTTGCAGGTCGCCGACAATAGCGGCGCGCGCAAGGTCATGTGTATCAAGGTGCTCGGTGGCTCCAAGCGCCGCTACGCCAACATCGGTGACATCATCAAGGTGTCGATCAAAGAAGCCGCCCCGCGTGGACGCGTGAAAAAGGGCGACGTCTATAACGCCGTCGTGGTGCGTACCGCCAAGGGCGTGCGTCGTCCCGATGGGTCGCTCGTCAAGTTCGACGGCAATGCGGCCGTGCTGCTCAACAACAAGTTCGAGCCGATCGGTACCCGCATCTTTGGCCCCGTCACGCGCGAGCTGCGAACCGAGCGCTTCATGAAGATCGTCTCGCTCGCCCCCGAAGTCATCTGAGGTGTCGCAATGAAGAAGATCCGTAAGGGCGATCAGGTGATCGTGATCGCCGGCAAAGACAAAGGGCGCCGGGGGGTGGTGACGCGCCGCGTCAATGACGAAAAGGTTATCGTCGAGGGTATCAATCGCGTCAAGAAACACGTGCGCCCCAATCCCTTGCGCGGAATCCCCGGCGGCATCATCGAAAAAGAGATGCCGATCCACATCTCCAATGTCGCCTTGTTCAATCCGCAGACCCAGAAAGCCGACCGGGTCGGGATCCGGGTGCTGGAAGACGGCCGCAAGGTGCGCTTCTTCAAGAGCACCGGCGAATTGGTGGATGTCTAAGGAGCGAACATGGCCCGGTTGCTGCAACAGTACAAAGAAAAGATCGTGCCCGAACTCATCAGCAAGTTCGGCTACAAGTCGATCATGGAAGTGCCGCGCATCACCAAGATCACGCTCAACATGGGTGTGGGTGAGGCGGTGGCCGACAAGAAGGTTCTGGAAAATGCCGTGAAGGATCTCGCCGCCATCTCCGGTCAGAAACCGGTGATCACCAAGGCGCGCAAGTCGATTGCCGGCTTCAAGATCCGCGAAGGCTATCCCATCGGCTGCAAGGTGACCTTGCGCGGGGAACGTGCCTACGAGTTCCTCGATCGGCTCATTTCGATCGCGCTGCCGCGTGTGCGTGACTTTCGCGGCGTGGGCGGAAAAGGGTTTGATGGTCGCGGCAACTACAACCTTGGGGTGCGCGAGCAGATCATCTTTCCGGAAATCGAATACGACAAGGTCGATGCGCTGCGCGGCATGAACATCACGATCACGACCACGGCGAAGACCGACGAAGAGGCCAAGGCGCTGCTGGCCGCATTCAAATTTCCCTTCCGGAATTGAGGCTGACATGGCAAAGAAATCGATGATCAACCGCGAGGAGAAGCGTCGCAAGCTCGTGGCCAAGTACGCGGCCAAGCGTGAAGCGCTGCTCGCCAAAATCCAGGACATGAGTCTGTCCGAAGAAGAGCGCATGCAAGCGCGCTTCGAGCTGCAGCAGCTGCCGCGCAACGCCAGTCCCACGCGGCTGCGCAACCGCTGCGCGATCACCGGCCGTCCGCGCGGAACCTTCCGCAAATTCGGGCTGTGCCGCCACAAGCTGCGCGAGATGGCCTTCCGCGGCGAAGTCCCCGGCATGACCAAGGCGAGCTGGTAAGGGAGTCCGAAGATGAGCATGTCTGATCCGATCGCCGATATGTTGACGCGCATCCGCAATGCGCAGAAGGCGGAGAAGCCCACCGTCGAGGTTCCCGGCTCCAAGCTCAAGGCCGCGATCGCCCGAGTCTTGCACGAAGAGGGCTACATCGATGGGTTCGAGGTGCGTCAAGAGGGGCCGAAGTCGACCCTGGTATTGAAGCTCAAGTATTACGCCGGTCGCCCCGTGATCGAACACATCGAGCGGGTCTCTCGTCCCGGTCGCCGTATCTATCGTCCGGTTGCCGAGCTGCCCAAGGTCATGAACGGCCTGGGCGTGGCCATCGTGTCGACCCCCAAAGGGGTGATGACCGATCGTGCCGCCCGCAAGGCGCAGGTTGGCGGCGAAGTGCTCTGTTACGTCGCCTAAGGGAGATCGAGATGTCGCGTATCGCAAAACAACCGATCGAGGTTCCGGGTGGCGTCGAGGTGAAAATCGACGGCAGCCGCGTGGCGGTCAAGGGGCCGCTCGGTGCACTCGAGTTTGCCTTCAATCCGGCCGTACGCATCGTCAAGGAAGGTAACGTCTTGCGCTGTGAGGCCGACGAAAAACTTCCCGGCAGCGATGCTCAGGCTGGTACCGCCCGTGCCATCCTCGCCAACATGGTGCATGGCGTGGCCAAGGGGTTCGAGCGTCGCCTTACCCTGGTCGGCGTGGGGTATCGGGCGCAGCTCCAGGGCAACAAACTGAACCTTTCCTTGGGCTACTCGCATCCGATCGAGCACGAGCTGCCTGCCGGCATCAAGGCCGAAGTGCCTCAGCCGACCGAAATCGTGCTCAAAGGGGCCGACAAGCAGCAGCTCGGTCAGCAAGCCGCCAAGATCCGCGCCTATCGTCCGCCGGAGCCTTACAAGGGCAAAGGCGTGCGCTATGCGGATGAAATCGTGGTCTTGAAAGAGACCAAGAAGAAATAAGGGCATTCGATCATGAACAAGAAACTTGCACGTCTGCGCCGCGCCCGCAAAACCCGGGCGAAGATCGCGCAGCTGAAGGTGCCGAGTCTGACGGTCTACCGTTCCAACTCGCACATCTACGCCCAGATCATTTCCCCGTGCCGTTCGCGCGTTCTCGCTGCAGCGTCTACGCTCGACAAGGACCTGCGCGAAAAAGTGAGCAATGGCGGCAACAAGGCCGCCGCGGCGCTCGTCGGCCGCGCCATCGCCGAGAAGGCCAAGGCGATCGGCATCGAGACGGTTGCGTTCGATCGCTCGGGGTATCTCTATCATGGTCGCGTGCAAGCCTTGGCTGAGGCCGCGCGCGAAGCCGGGCTCAAATTCTGATACGGGAAAAGCGATGGCCAGGAATCAGCAAGACAAGCGGCGGCCTGCAGAGGAGCGGCAGGACGAGCTCAATGAAAAGATGGTGTCGATCAACCGCGTCAGCAAGACCGTCAAGGGCGGCCGCATTTTGAGTTTTGCGGCGCTGACGGTCGTTGGTGACGGTGACGGCGGCATCGGTATGGGCAAGGGCAAGGCGCGCGAGGTGCCGGTAGCGGTGCAAAAGGCGATGCAGTCGGCCCGGCGCGGCATGGTCAAGGTGCCCCTGAAAAACGGCACGATCCAGCACACGGTGATCGCCAAGCACGGTGCCTCCACGGTGATGATGAAATCCGCCCCTCCGGGGACCGGGATCATTGCCGGCGGCGCGATGCGTGCGGTGTTCGAGGTGATGGGCGTCAAAGACGTCATCTGCAAGATCGTCGGCTCGACCAATCCGTACAACGTCGTGCGTGCCACGATCAAGGGGCTGACGGCCACCCGCCGCCCCTCCGAGCTCGCTGCCAAGCGTGGCAAGACCATCGAAGAAATCGTGGAGTGAGCCATGGCGAACGATAAAGTCAAGGTGACCCTGGTCCGGTCGCTGATCGGCACCCGGAAGGATCATCGCGCCACCGTGCGCGGGCTCGGCCTGCGACGCCTCAACCATACGGTGGAACTGGCCGATACGCCGCAGGTGCGCGGCATGATCGCCAAGGTTTCTTATCTCCTGAAGGTCGAGGGCTGACATATGCGACTCAACACCATTCAACCGGCCGAGGGGGCCAAGAAGGCGAAGAAGCGGGTCGGACGCGGCATCGGTTCGGGCTTGGGCAAGACCTGCGGCCGCGGCCACAAAGGCCAGAAATCGCGTTCGGGCGGCTTTCACAAGGTCGGCTTCGAGGGCGGTCAGATGCCGCTGCAGCGGCGCCTGCCCAAGCGCGGTTTCGTTTCGCCCACGGCCGGTGACGTCGCCGAGGTGCGCCTCTCCGATCTCGAACGCATCCCGGTCGACGACATCGACCTGCTCGTGCTCAAGCAGGCGGGCGTGGTGCCGCGCGCGGCCAAGGCGGCCAAGGTGATCCTTGCCGGCTCGCTCACGCGCAAGCTCACCCTGCGCGGCATTGCCGCCACCAAAGGGGCCAGGAACGCGATCGAGGCGGCCGGTGGCACCCTTGTCGACGCCTGAAGCGGGTAGCCCGTCGTGACCAAAGCGACCCAACACGCCTCGGTCGGGAAGTTCGCCGATCTGAAACGCCGCCTCTGGTTTTTGCTGGGAGCGCTCGTCGTTTTCCGGATCGGCGCGCACATTCCCGTGCCGGGCATCGACCCGGCCAAGCTCGCCCAGCTCTTCCAGACGCAGGGCGGTGGCATTCTCGGCGTCTTCAACCTCTTCTCCGGCGGAGCGCTGTCGCGCTTCACGATCTTCGCGCTCGGGATCATGCCCTACATCTCGGCTTCGATCATCGTGCAGCTCATGTCTTACGCCTTTCCGGCGCTCGAGGCATTGAAGAAAGAAGGCGAAGCGGGGCGGCGCAAACTCACCCAGTACACCCGCTATGGCACGGTGGCGCTGGCGCTGATGCAGGGCTTGGGGATTGCGGTCGCCCTTGAGGCGCAGCCAGGGCTGGTGCTCGAGCCGGGCCTGATGTTCCGTTTCGTCACGGTGGTGACGCTGGTCACCGGCACCATGTTCCTCATGTGGCTGGGCGAGCAGATCACCGAGCGCGGCATCGGCAACGGCATCTCGCTCATCATCTTCGCCGGGATCGCCGCCGGTCTGCCGAAGGCTCTGGGCGGACTCTTCGAGCTCGTCTCGAGCGGTTCGATGCATCCGCTCTCGGCGCTCTTCGTCTGCGCCCTGGTGGTGCTGGTGACGGCCTTCGTCGTCTTCGTCGAGAAGGGGCAGCGCAAGATCCTGGTCAATTACGCCAAGCGTCAGGTCGGCAACAAGATCTATGGCGGCCAGAGCTCGCACCTGCCCCTGAAGCTCAACATGGCCGGTGTCATTCCGCCGATCTTCGCCTCGTCCATCATTCTCTTTCCTGCCACGCTCGCGCAGTGGTTCGGGGCGGGCGAGCGCTTTGCTTGGCTCAGGGATCTCGCGGCGGCGCTCTCGCCCGGTCAGCCGGTGTATATCCTGCTCTATGCCTTGGCCATCGTCTTTTTCTGCTTCTTCTATACCGCGCTCGTCTTCAATGCGAAGGAAACGGCGGAGAACCTGAAGAAGAGCGGTGCCTTCGTGCCCGGCATCCGTCCGGGTGAGCAGACGGCGAAATATCTCGACAGGGTGCTGATGCGGCTCACGCTCGCCGGGGCGATCTACATCACCCTCGTGTGCCTGATCCCCGAGTTTCTCATCCTCGAGTGGAACGTGCCGTTCTACTTTGGCGGGACGTCGCTGCTCATCATCGTGGTCGTGACGATGGATTTCATGACGCAAGTGCAGTCGTACGTGATGTCGCACCAGTACGAGAGTTTGCTCAAGAAGGCAAACTTCAAGACCGGCGCGCTGCGGAGGAAGTAAGGGATGGCCAAGGAAGACGTCATCGAAATGCAGGGCGAGGTGATCGAGACGCTGCCCAACGCGACTTTTCGCGTGCGCCTCGAGAACGGCCACGTGATCCTCGGCTATATTTCGGGCAAGATGCGCATGCACTACATCCGCATTCTTCCCGGCGACAAGGTGACGGTGCAGCTCACGCCGTACGATCTCACGCGCGGTCGCATCGTATTCCGTTCCAAGTGAAGAATCCAAGGAGAACTCCATGAAAGTCCAAGCTTCCGTGAAGCGGATCTGCCGCAACTGCCGTATCGTGCGGCGCAAGGGCGTGGTGCGGGTCATTTGCAAGGAAGCGCGCCACAAGCAACGCCAAGGTTGAAGCCGGGGCGCGAATCTTTTATACTTGAGAATTTCGTTTTTTGGGGTGAGTGCAGATGGCCCGTATCGCTGGGGTGAATATCCCGAATCACAAGCATACCGAGATCGCCCTCACGGCGATCTACGGCATCGGTCGTTCCCGTGCCCGCAAGATTTGCGAGGCCGCGGGCGTGCAGCCGACGGCCAAGGTCAAGGATCTGACCGAAGCCGAGCTCGAGCGCCTGCGCGAGGAAGTCGCCAAGTACAAGGTCGAGGGCGACCTGCGGCGCGAGATCACCATGAACATCAAGCGGCTGATGGACTTGGGCTGCTATCGTGGTATGCGCCATCGCCGCGGACTGCCCGTGCGCGGACAGCGTACCCGTACCAACGCGCGCACCCGCAAAGGTCCGCGCAAGACCATCGCTGGCAAGAAGAAATGATGAGGTCGTTCCATGGCTAAGACTACGACGAAGGTGCGCCGCAAGGTCAAGAAGAACGTTGCGGAAGGCATCGCCCATATCCACGCGAGTTTCAACAACACGATCATCACGATCACCGACCGTCAGGGCAACGCGCTCTCGTGGGCAACCTCCGGTTCGGCTGGCTTCAAGGGCTCGCGCAAGAGCACGCCGTTCGCTGCCCAGGTGGCGGCCGATGCCGCCGGCAAGGCAGCCCAGGAATGCGGCATCAAGAGCCTGGAAGTGCGCGTGCAGGGTCCTGGCCCGGGGCGTGAATCCTCGGTACGGGCGCTCGCTGCGCTCGGGATCCGCATCTCCAGCATCCAGGACGTGACGCCGATTCCGCACAACGGCTGCCGTCCGCCCAAGAAACGTCGGATCTAACAGGAGTCGAACGTGGCACGCAATCTCGATCCCAAGTGCCGGCAGTGCCGGCGGGAAGGCGAAAAGCTCTTCCTCAAAGGGGAAAAATGCTTCACGGACAAGTGCGCGATCGAGCGCCGTAGCTATGCCCCAGGTCAGCACGGTCAAACCTCCGGTCAGCGCCTGTCCGAATTCGGTCAGCAGCTGCGTGAAAAGCAGAAGATCCGTCGCCTCTACGGGGTGCTGGAAACCCAGTTCCGCCGCGTCTATGCCGAGGCGGCCCGCCGTCGCGGCCAGACCGGCGAGAACCTGCTGCAACTGCTCGAAGGCCGGCTCGACGCCGTGGCCTACCGCATGGGCTTTGGCGCCTCACGCGCCGAGGCGCGCCAGATCGTGCGCCACAACGGCGTGACGGTCAACGGTCGCCGCGTCAACATCCCTTCCTACCTCGTGCGCCCGGGCGACGTGATCGAGCTCACCGAGAAGGCGCGAGGCCAGCTTCGCGTGAAGGCGGCGCTGGAAGCGGCCGCGCAGCGCGGTTTTCCCGAGTGGATCGAAGTCGACGTGCAAGCGGGCAAGGGGGTGTTCAAGGCCTATCCGCAGCGCGCCGAGCTCTCGCCCACGCTCAATGAAAACCTCGTGGTCGAACTCTACTCGCGATAAGCCCCTCGCAGCGACGAGAAACTGAGGATACGCATCGATGTCTTTGGATAGCCTGCTGAAACCGCGCAGCATCGACGTGGAAAATCTGTCGCCGGTGTTGGCGCGCGTCACGATGGAACCGTTCGAGCGCGGCTTCGGCCATACGCTGGGCAACGCGCTGCGGCGCGTGCTGCTGGCGGCGCTGCCCGGTTGCGCGCCCACCGAGGTACGCATCACCGGACTGCTGCACGAGTATTCGACGATCGAAGGCGTGCGAGAAGACGCCGTCGATCTGTTGCTCAATCTCAAAGGCGTCGTGTTTCGGCTGCATGAGCGCGACGACGCGACCGTGCGCCTCGAAGCCGTGGGGCCCAAGGTGGTGCGCGCCGCCGACATCCAGCTGGGTCACGGCGTCGAGGTCATCAACGGGGACCACGTCATCGCCCACGTCGAAGAGGGTGGCCGCCTGGAGATGGAGATCCGCGTGCAGCGCGGCCGGGGGTACGTCCCGGCCTCCGCGCGCAAGACGGAGGGCGATCGTGCCATCGGTCACATCCTGATGGACGCGTCCTTCAGCCCGGTGCGGCGCGTGGCCTATACGGTCGAGAGCGCTCGTGTCGAGCAGCGCACCGACCTCGACCGTCTGGTGCTCGAGCTGGAAACGAATGGCTCGATCGATCCGGAGGAGGCGATCCGCTACGCCGCCCGGGTGCTGGTCGACCAGCTCTCCGTCTTCGCCGATCTCGAAGGGCGGCAACCTGCCATCCGTTCCGAGAGCGGCGCGGCGATCGATCCGCTTCTGCTGCGCCCGGTCGACGACCTGGAGCTCACGGTGCGCTCGGCCAATTGCCTCAAGGCCGAGAACATCTACTACATCGGCGACCTGATCCAGCGCACCGAGCAGGAACTCCTGAAAACCCCCAACCTCGGCCGCAAGTCGCTCAACGAGATCAAGGAAGTTCTCGCCGCGCACGGTCTGACGCTGGGAATGAAACTGGAAAACTGGCCCCCGCCCGGTTTGGAAAAACTCGGCTGACGGTCAACGCACGAGGAAAGAACAATGCGTCACGGAAACGGATACCGCAAGCTCAACCGCACGACGAGCCATCGCCAGGCGTTGATGCGCAATCTGGCCAACGCCCTGCTGCGCGAAGAGGTCATCAAGACCACCCTGCCCAAGGCCAAGGAACTGCGCCGCTTCGTCGAGCCGCTCATCACGCTGGCGAAGAAGCCGACGCTGGCCAATCACCGGCTCGCCTTCGCCCGTCTGCGCGATCGCGAGATCGTGCTCAAGCTCTTCAACGAAATCGGCCCGCGCGTGCAGAACCGTCCCGGCGGTTACACTCGCGTGCTGAAGTTCGGCTACCGTGACGGCGACAACGCGCCGATGGCGATCATCGAGCTCGTCGACCGTGCCGGTGCCGAGGCCCAGCCGGCGCAGAACGCAGGCTGATCACTCTCTCCTTGGCGGGGAGCAGACCGAGCGCCGCACCGCTTTCCGGGTGCGGCGTTTCGCTTTTTTCAGCCTTGCGCAAGCCGCCCGGCGAGGTAGCGCCCGGTCGCGGAATCCGGATGATGGGCGATCGTCTCGGGCGTGCCGCAGGCGACGATCCGGCCACCGTCGGCCCCCGCGCCAGGCCCCAGGTCGATCACCCAGTCGGCGTGGGCGATCACGTCGAGCTGATGTTCGATCACCACCACCGTATTGCCCCGGTCGCGCAGGGCGAAGAGCGCAGTGAGGAGCTTCTCGACGTCGGCCCAGTGCAGCCCCGTGGTCGGCTCGTCGAGCACGTAGAGGGTGTGCCCCGTGTCGCGGCGCATCAGCTCCGCGGCGAGTTTCAGCCGTTGGGCTTCGCCGCCGGAAAGGGCCGTGGCGGGCTGGTTGAGCGGCAGATAACCCAATCCCAGTTCTCGCAGGGTCTCCAGCTTGCGCCGCAGCGCCGGGTGCGAGCCGAAGGGATGCAGTGCCTCTTCCACGGTGAGCGAGAGCGCCTCATGGATGTTCAGTCCGCGGTAGCGGATCTCCAGCGTCTCGCGGTTGTAGCGTTTCCCGCCGCAGGCCTCGCACGGCAGGTAGACGTCGGGGAGGAATTGGAGGTCGATGCGCCGGTAGCCCTCGCCTTCGCATACTTCGCAGCGCCCCCCTTTCACGTTGAAGGAAAACCGGGCGGCGCGATAGCCCCGGGCGCGCGCTTCGGGCGTCGCGGCGAAGAGCTCGCGTACCCCGTCCATGATCCCGGTGTAAGTGGCCGGGTTCGAGCGCGGCGTGCGTCCGATCGGGGACTGATCGACGCGGATGAGTTTGTCGATCGCCTCGATCCCCGCAACCCTATCGCAGGGGGCGCGGTATGGGCGGCCAGTGAGATGTCCGAGGACGGCCGGCACCAGCGTCTCTTCCACCAAGGAAGATTTTCCCGAGCCGGAGACCCCGGTGACGACGACGAGCCGTCCCAGGGGAATTTCGACGTCGATCCCTTGGAGATTGTGGGCGCGGCAGCCGTACAGCCGCAGCATCGGCTCGCCTTCCCGGAGCGGGAGGGGGCGATGGGCCACCTGCAGTGGCCGTTTCAGATAGGGGGCGGTTCGGGAACGTGGCGAGGCGAGTAGCGCCGGCAGTGGCCCCGAGACGAGGATCTCGCCGCCTTCGCGCCCGGCGCCGGGGCCTATCTCCACCACGTGATCGGCGCGGCGAATCGCCGCTTCGTCGTGTTCGACCACGACCACGGTGTTGCCCAGATCGCGCAATTCCTCCAGCGTGCGCAGCAAGTCGTCCTGATTGCACGGGTGCAACCCGATGGAAGGCTCGTCGAGCACGTAGAGTACCCCGGTGAGCCCCGAACCGACCTGGCTCGCGAGCCGGATGCGCTGCGCTTCCCCGCCGGAGAGGGTATGCGAGGCGCGATCGAGCGTGAGATAAGCAAGGCCCACCTGCAGCAGAAAGCGCAGGCGCGAGCGGATCGCGCCCAACGTCAGCTCGGCCACTGGATGCGCGGCGCAGGCGGCGGAGATTTTTTCGATCGCCGCGGCGCAGCCCGACAAGGGCAGCGCCGTGAGCTCCGGCAGGCTCATCCCCGCCACGCGCACGGCCCGGGCGAAGGGTTGCAAGCGGCTGCCGCTGCAGGCAGGGCAGGGCAGGTCCTGCCAGGGCAGATCCAGCTTCTTCTCCTTGCGCGCTCTGTCTTCATCGGGGCGGTGGCGCCGCTCGAGATAGGGGATCCAGCCCTCGAAAGGATGGGACTGGCTTACCGTGCGGCCGCCATCGAGCGGGTAGCGAAAGTAGATGGCTTCTCCCCCCGAACCGAAGAGCAGGACCCGGCGCACCGGCTCCGGCAGCTCCTGCCACGGCGTGTCCAGGGAGAAACCGTAGTGCGCCGCTAAATCCTCCAGTAGCCGCGCCGAGAAGGCATTGTCCGCATCGAGCCCGGGTAAGGCGCCCTCGCGCAGGCTGCGTGCGCCCGCCGGCAGGCGATCGGTATCCAGTCTCCATTGTCGTCCCGTGCCCTCGCAGGCGGGGCAGGCGCCGGCCGGGTGGTTGAAGGAGAAACACTGGGGTTCGAGCGCAGGGGCGGTGAAACCGCAGCGAGGGCAGGAGGGCGTGGCGCTGAAGACCAGCTCTTCGCCGGCGTCGAGGTTGCGCACGATGCAGCGCCCGTGTCCCATCTTGAGTGCCAGTTCGAGCGAATCGGCGAGCCGGGCTCTTGCCTCGCCGCGCACGCGGATCCGGTCGATCACCAGGCGCAGCGGTCCGGCGGGCGCTTCTTTCAAGCCGTCGAGCTCGATGAACTCGCCTCCGGCTTCGAGGCGGGTGAACCCCTGCGCCCGCAAGGCCGCGAGCGTGCCGCCGGCTTCGCCCTCGATCGCGACAGGAGCGAGTAGGGCGATGCGCCGCCCGGCCAGGGTGCGCGACAGCTCCTCGACGAGCTCGCTCACCGGGCGATGCGTCAGCGCCTCTTCCGGATGTTCCGGACAATGCGGCGTGCCCAGGCGGGCGAAGAGCACGCGCAGATAGTCGTGGATCTCGGTGAGCGTGCCCACCGTCGAACGCGGGCTGGGGGTGAGCGTCTTCTGCTCGATGGCGATGGCCGGAGAGAGCCCCTCGATCGCATCGACCTCGGGCCGCGGCAACTGGTCGAGGAACTTGCGCGCCTGGGTGGAGAGCGATTCGACGTAGCGCCGTTGTCCTTCGGCGTAGAGCGTGTCGAAGGCGAGCGAAGACTTGCCGGAGCCGGAGACGCCCGTGATGACGATCAGTCGATGTTGGGGAAGATCGAGATCGACGTTCTTGAGATTGTGGGTACGCGCGCCGCGAATACGGATGAAGGCCATGGAGAGGCGGCTGGCAAGAAGGCACGAGGTGCGGCGTAACTGCCCGCGGGGGAGGATTTTCGTGTCTGCAGATGGGTCGTGCAGGATTCGAACCTGCGACCAACGGATTAAAAGTCCGCTGCTCTACCGGCTGAGCTAACGACCCGTCGAAGAAGGCAGAATTATAGGGAATCGTCCGCAGAACTGTCAAGCGATTTCCGCGTCTTTTCCTTCTGGGCAGGGCAGAGAAGGATGGCGAGGCTGCGCTTTCCTTTGACGCCTCATTATGGAACAATAGCAGCAACGAAGAATCGAGGAAACGACCATGCTCGACCGGGAAGGATACCGCCCGAACGTCGGCATCGTGCTCGTCAACGCGCGCAACGAGGTGTTCTGGGGCAAACGGATACGCGAACATTCCTGGCAGTTCCCGCAAGGCGGCATCAAGAAAGGGGAGACGCCGGAAGAGGCAATGTACCGCGAGCTGCATGAGGAAGTCGGGTTGCTGCCGCAGCACGTCCGCATCCTGGGGCGCACGCGCGACTGGCTGCGCTACGACGTGCCGCGGCGCTGGGTGAAGCGCCAGTGGCGCAATGTCTATCGAGGGCAGAAGCAGATCTGGTTCCTGCTGCGTCTGGTGGGGCGTGACTCCGACGTCTGTCTGCGCGCCACCGCACACCCCGAGTTCGATGCCTGGCGCTGGGCGCACTACTGGGTGCCGCTCGATGCGGTGATCGCCTTCAAGCGCCGCGTCTATCAGCTTGCCCTGATCGAACTGTCGCGCTATCTCGACGTGCCGCCACCGCACACCCAGCCGCAGTATCGCGAGCTGATCGAGGAACTGCCGCCCGACTTGCCTGCCGCGCCGCGAATGGAGGAACGCCATGGACGCTGAACGGCTCGACGTGCTCGACCGGATGATCGTGGAATTCGATCGCGCCTTGCGCACCGTGTTCGCGCCGGCAAGGGGCACCCGGCCCATGCCCGGGGCCGATTTGCCTGGCGGCCCGCTCGAAGAGGCCGAGCGCCGGCACGTGGAGGGGCTGTTGCGGGTGGATCACACCGGCGAGATCTGCGCCCAGGCGCTCTACCAGGGGCAGGCGCTCACCAGCCGCGACCCCGCGATCCGCGAGGCGCTGCGCCGCGCCTCTGACGAAGAGATCGATCACCTCGCCTGGACCGAAGCGCGTCTGCACGAGCTCGGCGGACGGACCAGCCTGCTCGACCCTCTGTGGTATCTGGGTTCCCTGGCGATCGGAGTGGCGGCGGGGGTGGCGGGGGACGACTGGAACCTGGGCTTTCTCGCCGAGACCGAACGTCAGGTCGAGCGCCACCTCGAGGGGCATCTGCAGGCGCTGCCGCAGGCGGATCGGCGCAGCCGCGCCATCCTCGAGCAAATGAAGGAAGACGAGGCGGGACATGCCCGGCTCGCGGAGTCGCTTGGCGCCCGGCCTCTGCCAGCGCCGATCCGCGGCGCGATGAGGCTCGCTTCCAGGGTGATGACCACGCTCGCCTACCGCATTTGAATCGCCGCCAGCGGCGGGGTCACGCTTCCTCGACGATCTCCCAGGTGTGTTCGAGTTCGGCCGTCTTGCCGAGCATGATGGACGCCGAGCAGTATTTTTCCGCCGAGAGCTTCACCGCCCGCTCGACGCGGTCCGCATCCAGTCCCCGGCCGCGCACGACGTAGTGGAAGCGGATGCGGGTGAAGACTTTGGGGTCGCTCGGGGCGCGTTCGGCCTCGAGCCGTACTTCGCAGCCGCGCACCGCCTGCCGCCCTTTTTCCAGGATCATCACGATGTCGAAGGCGGTGCAGCCGCCGGCACCGGCGAGCAGCAGCTCCATGGGGCGCGGCGCCAGATTCCGTCCGCCCGCCTCCGGGGCTCCGTCCATGGCCACCAAGTGACCCGAGCCCGTCTCCGCCAGAAAAGTGCGCCCCTCGACCCAGCGAACCGTGCATTCCATGTCACATCCTCCGTGTTTTGCGCAGTGCAAGATTGTAGGGGATTTCTTGATAAGAGAGTCTGATTTTGTTATCGAAAAGTTTATTGTGCAGCGCGCCATTTTTTCTTGCTTTTTGCGCCAGACATCCCTATCATATACATCAACGAATCACGACTCGTGTGGTTCGACCGGTGTCTCCTCCACCCTCCTCCTTTGGTGTGGATTGAACGCCGCCTCTTCGAGGCGGCGTTTTTTTTCGTCTGCCCTGGAGGATGCGATTGACAAGGGGGCTCTCCTTGCGCTAACATCGCCTGCTTTCCAGAAGGGCCAGACTCGGGCCTGAGATGATCGAGGATACGCATGAAAACGTTCTCCGCCAAGCCGCACGAAGTCACGCGTGACTGGTTCGTCGTCGATGCGTCGGGCAAGGTGCTGGGTCGGCTCGCGGCCGAGATCGCCCGCCGCCTGCGTGGCAAGCACAAGGCGATCTATACCCCCCACGTCGATACCGGTGATTACATCGTGGTCGTCAACGTCGACAAGATCCGCGTCACGGGCAACAAGGTTACCGACAAGAAATACTACCGCCACTCGGGTTATCCTGGCGGTATCTATGAGACTACATTCGAGAAGCTGCTGCAGCGCCATCCCGAGCGGGTGCTCGAGAAAGCGGTCAAGGGCATGCTGCCCAAGGGGCCGCTGGGTTACGCGATGCTGAAGAAGCTCAAGTGCTACGCCGGCGCCGAGCATCCGCACGCCGCGCAGCAGCCAAAAGTGCTGGAAATCTGAGGAGTCAGCGATGGCGGTGTCGTACAATTACGGGACGGGGCGGCGCAAGGAAGCCGTCGCCCGCGTGTTCATCAAGCCGGGTTCGGGCAATATCGTCGTCAATGGCAAGCCGCTCGACGAATTCTTTTCCCGCGAGACGGGGCGCATGATCGTGCGTCAGCCGCTGAGCCTGCTCGAAGTCGAGAATCGGTTCGACATCATGGTCAATGTCGACGGCGGCGGCGAGTCCGGCCAGGCCGGCGCGGTGCGCCATGGCATCACCCGGGCGCTCATCGATTACAACCCGGAATGGAAGGCGCAGCTGCGCGCTGCCGGGTTCGTGACGCGCGACGCGCGCGAAGTCGAGCGCAAGAAAGTCGGCCTGCGCAAAGCCCGTCGCGCCAAGCAGTTCTCCAAGCGCTGACCGTCTTCGTCGGTTCCGTTTCATGGAAAGCCACCCCCGCGGTGGCTTTCGTCGTTTTCGGATGGCGCTCTCGATTTTTGATCGCGGCCGGGCGATAATCGCATTTGGTGATCCTTGGAGGTCGGACGATGATCAAGGTAGGGGTTGTCGGTGGCACGGGCTATACGGGCGTAGAATTGCTGCGGCTGCTCAGCCACCATCCCGAGGTGTCGCTCGAGGCGATCACCTCGCGCACCGAGGCCGGAATGCCGGTGGCCGAGATGTTTCCCAGTCTGCGCGGCCACGTGGACTTGCGTTTCGCCACGCCCGACGAAGCAAGGCTCGAGCGCTGCGACCTCGTCTTCTTTGCCACCCCCAACGGCGTGGCGATGAAAGAGGCGCGGCGACTCCTGGATGCCGGAGTGCGCCTCATCGATCTCGCAGCGGATTTTCGCCTGGCCGACGTCGACCAATGGGAGCGCTGGTATGGCATGACGCATGCCGCACCCGAACTCCTTGAGGAAGCCGTCTACGGCCTGCCGGAAGTCGAGCGCGAGGCGATCGCCCGTGCGCGTCTGGTGGCCAACCCTGGCTGCTATCCCACCGCGGTGCAGCTCGGTTTCCTGCCGCTGCTCGAGGCGAATGCCGTCGCGCGCGACGGGTTGGTGGCCGATTGCAAGTCTGGCGTCTCCGGTGCCGGGCGCAAGGCCGAAGTGCATACGCTCTTTGCCGAAGCCGCGGACAACTTCAAGGCCTACGGTGTGGCTGGTCACCGCCATCTGCCCGAGATCCGTCAAGGGCTGCAGCGCATCGCCCGCGGCCTGCCGGTGGAATTGACCTTCGTGCCGCATCTCACGCCCATGATTCGCGGCATCCATGCCACCCTCTATGCGCGGCTCACGGACCCGTCACTCGACGTGCAGGCGCTCTTTGCCGAGCGCTATGCCGGAGAACCCTTCGTGGACGTGCTGCCGGCTGGTTCGCATCCGGAGACGCGCTCGGTGCGCGCGAGCAACCTGTGCCGCATCGCCGTGCACCGGCCGCAGGGAGGTGACGTCGTCGTCGTGCTCTCCGTGATCGACAACCTGGTCAAAGGGGCGGCAGGGCAGGCGGTGCAGAACATGAACCTGATGTTCGGTTTTCCGGAAACCCTGGGGCTAGACCTGGTGCCAGTGAGCCCCTGAAACCACGGGAACGGCGCGCGCCATTTCCGGTCCATAACTCCGTCGCGCCCGCGACGACCCTGACGAGGAGCCCATATCATGACGACCGAAACCCAGACCGACGACGTGCTCATCTTTACCGACAGCGCCGCCGCCAAGGTGCGCGAGCTGATCGAAGAAGAAGGCAACCCGGACCTCAAGCTGCGCGTGTTCGTGACCGGCGGCGGCTGTTCCGGCTTCCAGTACGGCTTCACCTTCGACGAGGAAGTGGCCGAAGACGACGCCGTGATCGAGAAGGGCGGCGTGACGCTGCTCATCGATCCCATGAGCTACCAGTACCTGGTCGGCGCCGAGATCGACTACGTCGAAGGAATCGAAGGGGCGCAGTTCGTGATTCGCAACCCCAATGCCACCACCACCTGCGGCTGCGGACAGTCTTTCTCCGTGTGACGTTTTCGGCAAAGATCGGCGAACGATAAGGGAGGGAGCGATGCAGATCGCAGGGGGAGTGTTTCTCATCACCGGTGGCGCCTCCGGCCTGGGAGCGGCCACCGCCCGCATGGTCGTGGCCGGTGGCGGCAGAGTGGTACTTGCCGACCTCGACGAGGCGAAGGGCCAAGCGTTGGCCGCCGAACTGGCTGGTAACGCCTATTTCGTACGCACCGACGTCACCGACGAAGCGAGTGCCCAAGCGGCCGTGGCTGCCGCAGTGGAACGATTCGGCCGGCTCGACGTGCTGGTCAATTGCGCCGGCGTCGCTCCGGCCGAGAAGATCGTCGGCAAGGAAGGGCCACACCGGCTGGATTCGTTCGCGCGAACGATCCAGATCAACCTCATTGGTACCTTCAACCTGATGCGCTTGGCCGCTGCCCGCATGAGCGCCAACGAACCCAATGCCGAGGGGGAGCGCGGTGTCATCGTCAATACGGCCTCCGTGGCCGCTTTCGACGGTCAGATCGGGCAGGCGGCCTATGCCGCTTCCAAGGGGGGAGTGGTGTCGCTCACCCTGCCGGCGGCGCGTGAATTGGCCCGCTGGGGGATCCGGGTGATGACCATCGCTCCCGGGATCATGGAAACGCCCATGCTGTTGGGGATGCCGGCCGACGTGCAGGAGTCCCTGGGTAAGATGGTACCCTTCCCGCCGCGCATGGGGCGTCCGGCCGAATATGCCGCTCTGGTGCGGCACATCGTCGAGAACGTCTATCTCAACGGGGAAGCGATCCGCCTCGACGGCGCCATCCGCATGGGGGCAAAATGAACCGCAGCGGAGACGAACGAAGGCAGGGATGAACGAGACCACCTTGGAGCGGGCGGAGAGCGCTGCCGGCGCAGAGGAAAGCTGCTATCACTGTGGCCTGCCGATCCCGCCCCAGACGCATTTCACCGTGGTGATCGACGGCCGGGCGCGGCGTATGTGTTGCGCCGGCTGCGTGGCCGTGGCGCAGGCCATCGTCGATAACGGTTTGTCCGACTACTACCGCCATCGCGATGCCATGCCCGAGCCGGTGCGAGAAGCCCTGCCCGAGGTGGTGCGCGAGCTCGAATCCTTCGATCTGCCCGAGCTCACCGAGCAAGTCTCGCGGCCGGTGGGCGAGCACGAGCGCGAGGTCACCCTCATCCTCGAAGGCATCACCTGCGCGGCCTGCGTCTGGCTCAACGAACAGCACCTGCGCCGTCAGCCGGGCGTCACCCACGTCGAGATCAACTACGCCACCCGCCGTGCGCTGGTGCGCTGGGACCCGGAGCGCACCAGCCTGTCGCGCATCCTCAAGGCGATCGCCGAGATCGGCTATCGCGCCCATCCCTTCGATCCGAAGAAGGCCGAGGAAGTGGCCCAGCGCGAACGCCGTTCCATGCTGTGGCGCGTCTTCGTGGCCGGCTTTGCCTCGATGCAGGTGATGATGTATGCCATTCCCACTTACTTGGCAGGTGAGGGGGACATGCCGGCCGACATCGAGCGCTTGTTGCGCTGGGCGAGCCTCGTGCTGACCCTGCCCGTGGTGTTCTACTCCTGTGGCCCTTTTTTTGCCAATGCCTGGCGCGACCTGCGGCTGCGGCGTGTCGGGATGGACGTGCCGGTGGCCTTGGGCATCGGTGTGGCTTTTTTGGCTAGCCTATGGTTTACCCTCACCGACGGGGCTGAGGTTTATTTCGACTCGGTGGCGATGTTCGCCTTCTTCCTGCTGGGGGGGAGATTCCTCGAGATGCTCGCCCGTCAGCGGGCGGTTCGGGGGCTGGAGGAGGTCGCCCGCGTCATTCCGGCCGTGGCCGAGCGCCTGGAGGCGGGGGGATGGGAACGGGTGCCGGTGGCGCGGCTCGCGCCGGGCGATCGCATCCGCGTGCGTCCTGGACAGACCATCCCCGTCGATGGACGCGTGGGTTTGGGACACAGCGAAGTGAGCGAAGCCATCCTCACCGGGGAGAGTCGCCCCATCCCCAAGGCCGAAGGGGATCTGGTGCTCGGTGGCAGTCTCAACGGCGGCGGGGTGCTGGAGGTCGTGGTGGAGCGCGTCGGTGAGGAGACGCGGCTTGCCACCATCCGCCGGGCGATGGAGCGCGCCCAGAGCGAGAAACCGGCGCTTGCCTCGCTCGCCGACCGCTATGCCAGCCGTTTCATCATCGCGGTGCTGGGATTGGCCGTGATCACCATCGGGCTGTGGGCATGGATCGATTCCTCCCGCATCGTTCCCATCGTCGTCTCGGTGCTCGTCGTCGCCTGTCCCTGCGCCCTGTCGCTGGCCACTCCCGTGGCCTTGACGGCGGCCACCGACGCCCTGATGCGCTCGGGGGTGTTGGTGACGCGCGGTCATGCCCTCGAGACCTTGGCGCGGCTCACCGACATCGCCTTCGACAAGACCGGCACGCTCACGCGCGGGCAGCTGACCGTGGTCGAGGTCTTGCCGGCGCCCGGGCGCGATGCGCGGCAGGCGCAGACGCTCGCTGCGGCGCTGGAGGCGGCGAGCGAGCACCCCATCGCACGCGCGTTCACCGGGACGGCGCCGGCAAACGTGCCGGTCGCGGCATTCGAGGCCATCACTGGCCAAGGCTTGAGTGCCCGGGTCGCCGGCAAACGGACCTGCATCGGTCGTCCCGAGTGGGTGGCCTCGACGCTTGGGCTGTCCCTCGAGGCGATGCCGCGCGCAAGCGATGATCGTGCGCTCACGCGCGTGGCGCTGGGGGACGAAACCGGCTGGATCGCCGTTTTCGGTCTGTCCGATGTCCTGCGTGAGGAGGCACCGGAGCTGCTGCACGAACTTCATGGACTCGGTTTGCGCACGCATCTGCTCTCCGGCGATGCGCCGGAGATCGCGGAAACGGTGGCGCGCACGCTCGCCATCGACGAGGTCCGCGCCGGCCTCACGCCCGAAGGCAAGATCGACGCCTTGCGTCAGGTGATGGCGCAGCCGGGGCGGGTGGTCGCCATGGTCGGCGACGGCGTCAACGACGCGCCGGTGCTCGCGGGGGCGCATGTCTCGGTGGCGATGGGTGGGGGGGCGGATCTCGCCCGACTCAATGCCGACGTCGTGCTGCTGGGCGACGATCTCTCGGGCATCGCACGCGCCATACGCCATGCGCGGCGCACGCTCGCGATCGTGGCGCAGAACCATCGCTGGGCCTTTGCCTACAATCTGCTCGCCATCCCCTTCGCTATGGCCGGCTGGGTGACGCCGTGGATGGCGGGGCTCGGCATGGCGGCGAGTTCCCTGGGCGTGGTGCTCAATGCGCTGCGCCTGCAGCGCGCGAGGTGAGACGATGGAAAGCCTCTATATCCTGATTCCGCTGTCGGTGGTGCTGGTGTTCGTCATCGGGCTCGTCTTCTGGTGGTCGGTGAGGAGCGGACAGTTCGACGACCTGCAGGGGCCGGCCTACCGCATCCTCTTCGAGGATAGGGACGAGGCCGGCTCCGGCGATACGGTGCCTTCCTCAGGCAAGCCGGCGGATGAAGAAAAAAAGTGATGTTGTTTGACTTGCGTCAAAAACCTCTATGAAGACAAGGAATAGAATCTTCCTCGGTTTGGGTGCGAGTCCAAGCCGTTTTTGGGTTCCTTGTCTCTCTGTTGGGGTTGGGGCACGCTGGGGCGTGCCCCTTTTTTTGTCCCCGCCGCCACACTTTTCCTGCGTTTGCTACGCCATCGACTAAAATGTTGACTGAAGTCAACACGACTTTGCTCGTGCGGCGTATCCTACCGCCTGTCGCAGTCGGCGGACGCGCCGGGGTGATTTCGGTAAGTTCTCATTGGAGAGGTGACCATGCAAACGGAAACGACTTATAACTACAAAGTCGTGCGCCAGTTCGCCATCATGGCGGTGGTGTGGGGCATCGTAGGCATGCTGGTCGGGGTGTTGATCGCCGCCCAGCTGGTCTGGCCGCAGCTGAATTTCCCTCAGCTCGGCGAGTGGTTCCACTTCGGGCGCTTGCGCCCCTTGCACACGAACGCGGTGATTTTCGCCTTCGGCGGCTCGGCGCTCTTCGCCACGTCCTACTACGTGGTGCAGCGTACCTGCCACACCCGGCTCTTTGCGCCGGGCTTGGCAGCCTTCACTTTCTGGGGCTGGCAGCTGGTGATCGTGCTCGCCGCGCTCTCCTTGCCGCTCGGGTTCACGACGGCCAAGGAGTATGCCGAGCTCGAGTGGCCGATCGACATTCTCATCACGCTGGTGTGGGTGTCGTACGCCGTGGTGTTCTTCGGCACCATCGCCAAGCGCCAGGTGAGCCACATCTACGTCGCCAACTGGTTCTACGGCGCTTTCATCATCGCCGTGGCGCTGCTGCACGTGGTCAATAGCGCCGAAGTTCCGGTGCTTGCCGCCGGTCTTCTTACGCCGAAGTCCTATTCGGCCTACGCCGGGGCGCAGGATGCCATGGTGCAGTGGTGGTACGGCCACAACGCCGTGGGCTTCTTCCTCACCGCCGGGTTCCTGGGCATGATGTACTACTTCGTGCCCAAGCAGGCCGGTCGTCCGGTGTATTCTTACCGGCTCTCCGTGGTGCACTTCTGGGCCCTCATCTTCACCTACATGTGGGCCGGTCCGCACCACCTGCACTACACTGCGCTGCCCGACTGGACCCAGTCGCTGGGGATGATCTTCTCGCTCATCCTGCTCGCGCCGTCGTGGGGTGGGATGATCAACGGCATCATGACGCTCTCCGGTGCCTGGCACAAGCTGCGTGACGACCCGATCCTCAAGTTCCTCATCGTGTCGCTGTCCTTCTACGGCATGTCGACCTTCGAAGGCCCGATGATGTCGGTGAAGACGGTCAACGCCCTGTCGCACTACACTGACTGGACCGTGGGTCACGTGCACTCCGGGGCGCTCGGCTGGGTGGCGATGGTGACCATCGGTTCGCTCTACTACCTGATCCCGCGGCTCTACGGCAAGGTCGAGATGTACTCGAAGGATCTGGTCACGGCGCACTTCTGGATCGCTACCATCGGCATCGTGCTCTACATCGCCTCGATGTGGATCTCGGGCGTGATGCAGGGTCTGATGTGGCGCGCCACCAACCCCGACGGCACGCTCACCTATGCCTTCGTCGAGGCGGTGAAGGCCTCCTACCCCTTCTGGACCATTCGCGTGCTCGGCGGGCTGTTGTTCCTGACCGGGATGCTGGTGATGGCCTACAACGTGTTCAAGACCGTCGCGGGCGCCAAGCCCGTCGATGCGCCGGTGCTGGCTCCGGCCCATGCGTGAGGGAGAGTGAATCATGGCCAATTCCAAACACGAAATCCTCGAGCGTAGCGTCACGCTGCTCATCATCGCCACCTTGCTGGTGGTGAGCATCGGTGGCCTGGTCGAGATCGTGCCGCTGTTCTTCCAGCATTCGACCACCAAGCCGATCGACCGGCAGGGTAATCCGCTCGATGTCAAACCCTACGACGCGCTGCGCCTCACCGGTCGCGACATCTACATCCGCGAAGGCTGCTACAACTGTCATTCGCAGATGGTGCGTCCCTTCCGGGCCGAGACCGAGCGTTATGGCCACTACTCGGTGGCGGGCGAGTACATCTACGACCGCCCCTTCCAGTGGGGGTCCAAACGTACCGGTCCCGATCTGCACCGTGTGGGCGGCCGCTATTCGGACAACTGGCACATCGCCCACCTGCGCAACCCGCGCGACGTCGTGCCAGAGTCCAACATGCCGGCCTTCCCCTGGCTCGACCGGCCGATCAGCCAGCGCGACATCAACGCCATCCAGGACAAGATGAAGGCGCTTCGTGCCTTGGGCCACCCCTACACCGACGAGGAGATCGCGCAGGCGCCATCCATGCTCGAGGGCAAGACGGAGATGGAGGCCCTGGTGGCCTACCTGCAGGGCCTCGGCCGGGCGTTGTCCAATTTCCAGTGAGTGAGAGGAGGGCGTGATGGACATCAACGACCTGCGTTCCTTGGTGACGGTGCTGTCGTTCCTTTGCTTCATCGGTATCTGCGTTTGGGCGTACAGCCGCGCCGCCAAGCCGGCGTTCGAAGAAGCCGCACGCCTGCCGTTCCTCGAGGACGACGACCCGGTGCTCGCCAACGATCACAAGGAAGGGAACTAAAATGGCAGACTTCATCAATGGGTTCTGGAACGCGTACGTGATGGTGCTCGTGGCGCTGAGTATCGCGTTCTGCATCTTCATCATCGCCTTCAACATGCGGGCGAGCGGCAAGGTGGGTGAGCTGCAGCCGCACAAGTGGGACGAGACGCTGCAGGAGTGGAACAACCCGCTGCCGCGCTGGTGGATGTATCTGTATTGGCTCACCATTTTCTTCGGCATCGCTTACCTCATCATCTACCCCGGCTTCGGCTCTTTCCCTGGCATCGCCAAGTGGACCTCGGTGGGGCAGTGGGAGCAGGAGATGAAGAAGGCCGACGAGCAGTATGGTCCGAAGTTCGCCAAATACCGCAACATGGACGTGAAAGCGGTGGCGGCCGATCCCGAGGCGATGGGCATGGGCAAGCGGCTCTTCCAGACCTACTGCATGCAGTGCCACGGGGCCGACGCGCGCGGGGCCAAGGGCTTCCCCAACCTGACTGACCATGACTGGCTGGGCGGGGACGGCTCGCCCGAGTACATCAAGACCACCATCACCGCGGGGCGCATGGGCGTGATGACACCCTTCAAGGACATCCTCTCCGAGGATCAGATGAAGGACGTGGCCAATTACGTGCGCTCGCTCTCGGGCCTGTCGCACGACGCGCAGCGCGCGCAGCGGGGCGCCCAGGTCTTTGCCGAGAACTGCGCCGTCTGTCACGGGCCGGACGCCAAGGGGAATCCGCTGCTGGGTGCGCCCAATCTCACCGACGACATCTGGCTGTGGGGCTCGTCGGAGGCTCAGATCATCGCCAACGTGACCAACGGCATCCAGAACCGCATGCCGGCTTTCGGGGAATTCCTGGGCGAGGATAAGGTCCATATTCTTACTGCCTACGTGTGGGGCCTGAGCAACAAGCAGTAAGGTCTGAGGCAGCAAAACCCGCGGCGGGGCGTCTGGGGCGTCTCGCCGCATCTTCCCTTCCCGCCGGAGTGCTTCTGTTCTATAAAGAACGCGGGTCCTGACGAAGAGTCTTCCTCATCATGAACGAACCGCTGAAAACCGCCGAGGCGCGCCCTGCCGCGAAGACCGCTGCTTCCGAAGAGGCGCCTTCCACGCTCTACGCCAAGCGCAAGAAACTCTATGTCCGTTCCACCACGGGGCCTTTCCAGCGGCTGCGGTGGTTCTTCGTCTTTCTCACCCAGGCGATTTTCTACGGTTTTCCGTGGCTCACCTGGAACGACCGTCAGGCGGTGCTCTTCCATCTCGTCGAGCGCAAGTTCTACCTCTTCGGCTGGGTGTTCTGGCCGCAGGACGTCTTCTACCTCTCGCTCATCCTGATCCTGTCGGCCTACGCGCTCTTTTTCTTCAGCGCCGTGGCCGGGCGCGTGTGGTGCGGCTATACCTGTCCGCAGACGGTCTATACCGAGATCTTCCTATGGTTCGAGGAAAAGATCGAGGGCGATCACATCAAGCGGCGCAAGCTCGACGCTTCGCCCTGGACCATGGAGAAAATTCTCAAACGCGGCGCCAAATACGCCGTATGGATCATCTTTTCCCTCGTCACGGGCTTCACGCTGGTCAGTTATTTCACGCCGCAAAGAGAGCTGTGGCATGAGCTGCTTTCCTGGAGCTTCGGCCCGTGGGAGACTTTCTGGATTTTCTTCTACGCCGGGTTTACCTTCCTCCTTGCCGGGGTGCTGCGCGAGCAGGTGTGCAAGTACATGTGCCCTTATGCGCGCTTCCAGGGCGTGATGTTCGACCCGGACACCCTCATCATCACCTACGACGCCGAGCGCGGCGAGCCGCGCGGGCCGCGCAAGAAGGGGGTCGATCCCCGGTCGCTGGGCCTGGGGGACTGCATCGACTGCGGCATCTGCGTGCAGGTCTGTCCCACGGGGATCGACATCCGCAACGGGTTGCAGTATGAATGCATTGCCTGCGCCGCCTGCATCGATGCCTGTAACCAGGTGATGGACAAGATGGGTTACCCTCGCGGGCTCATCCGCTACACCACCGAAAACGCGATGGCGAACCATTGGGACCGCGCCCAGACCATCCGGCGCGCGCTGCGTCCGCGGGTGCTCATCTACGGCGTCATCCTCATCGTGGTGGCTTCGGTGCTCTTCTGGAAGATCGCCACGCGGCCCGACGTGCGCGTCGACGTGATGCGCGATCGTGCCGCGCTCGCGCGCGAGATCCGCGGCGGCTGGATCGAGAACGTCTATACGCTCAACATCATGAACATGGTCGAACGGCCGCGGCGCTTCACGCTCACGGTGGGTGGTTTGCCCAACCTCAAGCTCGAGGGCCCGGCGGAGTTCGACGTGCCGCCCGCGACGACCTTGCCGCTGACGGTGCAGGTGCAGGCGCCGGCAGGAACGGCCCCCGCCGGGACGCACAAGATCTATTTTGAAGTCAAAGTGGTGGGCGAACCCGAAGATGTGACGCGAGAAGTGGCCACCTTCATCATTCCGGAGTAAGGCAATGGAAGCTCGGATGGATGCGCGCAATACGTCCCGGACGATACCCTGGTACCGCCAGAAATGGCCATGGCTGCTGATGCTGCCGCCGGCGGCAGCGGTGGTGGGCGGGTTCATCACCCTGTGGCTGGCAATCAAGACCTGGGATGGCTTGGTGGTCGACGATTATTACAAGGAAGGCTTGGCGATCCGCAAGACGATGGATCGATCGCTGAAGGCCGGCGAGCTCGGCCTGACCGCCTATGTGAGCATCGATGCCGAGCGTCTGCGCCTGCGCTTCGACGAGGAGCGCGCCAAGGCGAGACCGCCTTTTCTCGTCGTGACGCTCACCCATCCCACCCGGGCCGGCATGGATCAGGTGGTGCGTCTGGTGCGCGACGAGGGGCGCTACGTTGCGCCGATTGCGCCGCTCAACGCTGGGCGCTGGCTAGTGCAGATCGAAGATGAGTCCCGCGAGTGGCGACTGAACGGGACCGTGCATGTTCCCACAGAGAGCGAGGTGAAAATCGAACCGTTCGTACCTGCAGCAGACTGAAAGGAGGGACGTGCCATGACGGATGCACTGCGTGAATTGTTTTCTTCGGGGATTGGCTTGCTGAGCCTCTTCACCATCGCCTTCATCATCGTGATGGCGTTTTACATCTACCGCTACGTCAAGCAGCAGATCCAGGAAGAGGAAAAAAGTGGCAGCACCACTGCCTCTTCAGGGCAACAGAAGCACCGTTTGTCGTAATGCGAAACGAGAAAAGGCCGCACGATGCGGCCTTTTTTGAGCACAGCGGGTAAAGGGGCTCAGCGGTAGACGAGCACCGGCAGCTTGCTGTGGGTAAGCACTTTTTGCGTCTCGCTGCCGAGCAGGAGGCCCGCCAGACCGCGTCGGCCGTGTGAGGCCATGAAGATGAGGTCGCAGCCGTGGCGCTGGGCGCAGTCGATGATCGCCTCCCACGGCGTGTCGCTCACCACCGTGTCGGTGTCGCACGGCACGTTTTCCTTTTCCGCCATCGCCTTGGCTTCGGCGAGGATCCGGTCGGCTTCTTCCTTGGCCGCGCGGCGGAATTGATCCGGCGTGGTGGGGTCGATCAGGGCGCCTTCGCCGTAGACCGGCAGCGGAAAATCCGGTTGGGCGTAGAAAAAGGTGATTTTCGCGCCAATGCTTTTGGCAAAGGCGACGGCGCGCTCAGAGGCGCTGCGCGACAGATCCGAGCCGTCCGTCGGCACCAGGATGTGTTTGAACATCGTGCTCCCTCCTCGGGTGGGTTAACATCGGCCCATTATAACCACGCTCGACCGAGGTGCAAGATGACAGCAAAAGGGCGACGAATGGGAAATGATGCCGAAAACCATGAAGGACGAGGTGTAGGAAAAGGGCGCCGTCGTGAGCCGCCCCATTTTTTGCGCCGGCACCTTCCTCTCTTCCCCGAGGTGCGTTTCCTCGGGGGAGTGCAAGAGGTCACGGGGTCGTGTTACCACGTGGCGGCGCCTGGCGGCGAGTTTCTCGTCGAGTGCGGCATGTTCCAGGGAGGGCGCGAGGCGACGCGCAAGAACCTGGAAGCCTTCGCGTTCGATCCTTGGGCGCTGCAGGCGGTGATCGTCACCCATGCGCATCTGGATCATTCCGGTTTGCTGCCGCGTCTGGTGGCCTTGGGCGCAAGGGCGCCGATCCATGTGACGGAGGCGACCGCCGATTTGTTGCGGGTGATGCTGCTCGACAGCGCCCACATCCAGGAAAAGGAATGGGAGTGGCTCTCGAAACAGTCGCATCGTACCCGCCGCCGTCTGATGGTCTCCGATGCGCCGCTCTACACGGTGGCGCAGGCACAGGAGAGCCTGCGCTGGCTGCAGCGACACGATTATGGGCGCTGGTTTCCCGTGGTGGCGGGTGTTCGGGCCAGGTTTCATGACGCCGGGCACATCCTGGGGTCGGCCATCCTCGAGCTGGAGCTCGAGCGCGGCGACGGGGCGCTGCGCCGCTGGGTGTTCAGCGGGGATCTGGGCATGCCGGGGCGGCCCCTGGTGCGCGATCCAGCGCTGATTCCTGAAGCCGACGTCGTCTGGGTCGAATCGACCTACGGCGATCGGGAACATCGCCCATGGGACGAGTCGGTCGCCGAGCTGGAGACGGTGCTGCGCCAGACGCTGCCGCGGGGCAACGTCGTGATCCCGGCCTTTGCCGTCGGTCGCACCCAAGAGATGATCCTGCTGCTCGCCGATCTGGTACGCCGCGGCCGCTTGAATTCTCTCAACGTGGTGGTCGACTCGCCCTTGGCCACCGAGGCGAGCGAGATCTCGGCGCGTCACCTCGAGCTGTGGGATGAACCCAGCCGAGAGCTTTTTTCCTGGATGCAGCGTAACCGCGACCGTTTCCGTCTGCGATTCACGGCAAGCGTGGAGGAGTCGATGGCGCTCAACGGCGTGCGCTCAGGGCTGGTGATTGTTTCAGCCAGTGGCATGTGCGAGGCCGGTCGCATCAAATATCACCTAAAATACAATTTGCCCCGACCGGAGTGCGCAATCGTCATCGCTGGCTTCCAGGCGATGGGTACCCTGGGGCGGCGGCTCGTCGATGGGGCGCAGCAGGTGACGATCTTCGGGGAACGGATCGCGGTGCGCGCCAGTCTGCATACGATAGGCAGCATGTCTGCGCATGCAGACCGGCAAGGTTTGCTCGGCTGGTTGCGCGGTTTCCGGCGCCCGCCGCAGCAGTGTTTCGTCACGCACGGCGAATCGGGGCAGTCGCAGTCCTTTGCCCATACGATCCGCAGCGAGCTCGGTTGGTCCAGCGTCGAGATCCCGGCTCGCGGTCAGACGTGGCAGGATTCTTGGCAACGAGGAGGCCGTCATGGCGAGAAGTAGGGCACGCAATCCGCGGCAGGAGCCGCGCGAGGAAGTGGAACGGCGCATCGAGGAGACGCCCGAACAGGTGGCGGAGATCGTGCATCGCGCCATGGAGGGCAGTTTCGATCCCTTGGGCAACATCGCCCCCATTCTGCACGCGCAGGTGCTTTGGGCCTTGCATCCGGTGGCGCTGTGGTCGAAGGAGATCGAGCTCGGCAAGCGCAACGTCGCGCTGATGCGCTATGTCGCGCAGCGCCTCTCGGGTCAGCCGGCCGAGCCGCCTTTCGTTCCCGAGCCTTATGACATCCGTTGGGACCATCCCGTATGGACCGAATCGGTCTGGTGGTCGGCCCTGCAGCAGGGCTATCTCGGTTGGGGGCAGTCCCTGGTCGAGATGGTGCGCCAAACCCCCGCGATCGACGAGCGCGAACGGCGCCGCGCCGTTTTCTGGACGGGGGAATTCGTCAATGCGCTTGCACCGACCAATTTCTTTTGGACCAACCCCAAGGCGCGCGAGCTTGCCGCCAAGACGTGGGGGTTGAGCCTCTTCGAAGGGTTCAAGAACTTTTTCGCCGATCTGGCGGCCGGGCAGGTGCGGATGACGCGGCCGGACGACTTCCACGTCGGGGTGAACCTCGCCACGACGCCGGGGGATGTGGTGCACCGCAATGGGCTGGTGGAGATCATCCGCTATGCGCCGACCCGGCCGCAGGTGCATCGCCGTCCGGTGGTGATCGTGCCGCCGTGGATCAACAAGTTCTATGTGCTCGATCTCACTCCCGACAAGAGCCTGGTGAAGTATCTGTGCGACCAAGGGTTCGAAGTCTTTATCATCAGCTGGAAGAACCCCACGCGCGAGATGGCCAACACGACCTTCGACGACTATCTCATGCAGGGGGTGGACGTGCTCGTCGAGACGGCGCGTTCCATTACCGGCGCCGACAAGGTCAATGCCGTGGGCTACTGCATCGGCGGTACGGCCCTGGCGAGCTACCTCGCGGTGATGAACCGTAAGCTGGGAGCGGACGCCTGCCCTGTGGCGGATGCGACCTTCTTCACGACCCTCGTCGATTTCTCCGCCCCGGGCGACATCGAGGTCTTCATCGATCCGGCCACGGTCGATTTTCTCTGCCGCAAGATGCAGCTCGACGGCTATCTGCGCGGCGAGGACATGGCCGAGGCGTTCCGTTTGTTGCGCTCTAACAGCCTCATCTGGCGCTACATCGTACACGGCTGGCTCTATGGCGAGGAGCCCGCGCCCTTCGACGTGCTCTACTGGAACATGGATCCGACACGCATGCCGGCGAAGATGCACTGCTGGTATCTGCGCGAGTTCTATCTCAACAATCGCCTCATCCAGCCCGATGCGCTGACCCTGGCCGGAGTTCCTGTGGATCTACGCCAGATCGTGCAGCCGGTCTATGCCGTGGGCACCGAGGACGACCACATCGCCCCTTGGCAGCAGACCTTCAAGCTGATGCGGCACGTGCGCGGTCCTCGACGCTATGTGCTGTCGAGCTCGGGGCACATCTTGGGAATCATCAATCCGCCGAAAAATCCGCCCAAACGCAAGTATTGGGTGAGCGATCTCACCGATCCGGTTCCGAGGGCCGATTCCTGGCTCAAGTCGGCATCCGAGCATCCCAACAGCTGGTGGGAAGATTGGGTTGCCTGGCTCAGGCCGCAGGCGGGCGAACTGGTGACGCCCAAGGACCGGGCGAGCGTGCCTTCGCTCGGACCGGCGCCGGGAACCTACGTGCTCGAGCACTGAGGCGGCTTGCCGGTTCGTCGTCAGTGCGACAGGGGCGCCTGGATGAGGGCGCGCAGGCGCTCCCGGTCGCACAGGCGGATGTTCTTGTGCTGCACTTCGATGAGCCCTTCTTCCTGGAAGTGCGACAGGGTGCGGGAGACCGTCTCGAGTTTGAGCCCGAGGTAGGAGCCGATTTCTTCGCGCGTCATCCGCAGCCGGAATTCCGTGCCGGAGAATCCACGGGCGGCGAAGCGCTGGGCCAGGTTGAGCAGGAAGGCAGCGAGCCGTTCTTCGGCGCGCATGGTGCCGAGCAGCATCATGACGCTTTGTTCGCGCACGATCTCGCGCGAGAGCACCTTGTGAAATTGCGCTTGAAGTCCGTGGATTTCGCGTGCGAGCGCTTCGAGGCGGGCGTATTCGATCACGCACACCTCGCTGTCTTCGAGCGCGATGGCGCTGACGACGTGCAGCCCCGTGCTGATGCCGTCCAGCCCCAGGAGCTCGCCGGTCATCTGGAATCCGGTGACCTGTTCCCGCCCGTCCTCAAGCACGATGGTGGTCTTGAACGAGCCGGCGCGGATGGCGTAGAGTGCTTGGAAGGGGCTGCGCACTTCGTAGAGCGCTTGATGGCGTTTGAGTTTGCGCCGCGTTCCGATGAGTTCCTCGATGCGGGCGACGTCTTCTTCGCTCAGCCCGACTGGCAGGCACAGCTCCATGAGGTTGCACTGGGAGCAGGCCACTCGCAGCTGGCGCAGGGTGGGCGGAAGTTGGAGGTCCATGGCGCTTCTCTGGGGGTAAAGGAAACGTTTTCGTTGATGGCGGTCAACTCATCGTCGGCCGTTTCGTGCCATATTATGGAGGTTGCCGCAGGCGTTCATGAGCACCGCGATGCAGGAAACCCATCGTCTCGTCGTCGACCCGGAGCTGATCCGTCGTTTCGACATCAGCGGGCCGCGTTATACCTCTTACCCCACGGCCGATCGCTTCGTCGAAGCCTTCGGGCCGGCCCAGTATGCCCGCTGGCTTGGCAGCCGCGAGGTGGGGGGGCTCAACCGGCCGCTGTCATTATACGTGCACATCCCCTTCTGCAATACGATCTGTTACTATTGCGCCTGCAACAAGATCATCACCAAGGATCATTCCCGCAGCGCGCGCTACCTCGATTTCCTCGAGCGCGAGATCGAGCTCGTCGATGGGCATCTGGCTGGCGGCCGTGAGGTTACCCAGCTGCACCTGGGCGGCGGCACGCCCACTTTCCTGGCCGAAGACGAGATGCGCCGGTTGATGGCGGCGATCCGGGCGCATTTCCAGCTCGCCGAGCATGGGGAATTCTCCATCGAGGTCGACCCGCGCAAGGTGGATGCGGCGCAGGTGGCCTTGCTCGCCGAGCTCGGATTCAACCGCATGAGCATCGGGGTGCAGGACTTCGACCCGCTGGTGCAGGCCGCGGTCAATCGCATCCAGAGTTTCGACGAGACGGCGGCGGTGCTGGAAGCGGCGCGCGACAATGGCTTCAAGTCGGTGAGCATGGATCTCATCTATGGTTTGCCGCACCAGACGGTGGAGCGGTTCGCCGCTACCCTCGAACGGGTGATCGAACTCTCGCCCGATCGCCTCTCGCTCTACAGCTATGCCCACCTGCCGCGGCTCTTCAAGCCGCAGCGGCGCATCGAGGAGGCGGCCCTGCCCACGGCGGCCGACAAGCTCGGCATCATGAAGTACGCCATCGAGCGTCTGGTCGATGCCGGCTACGTCTATATCGGCATGGATCACTTCGCCAAGCCCGACGACGAGCTGACGATCGCCCAGCAGCAGGGGCGCCTGCACCGCAATTTTCAGGGCTATTCGACCCAGGCCGAGTGCGACATGATCGCTTTCGGCATCTCCTCCATCAGCAAGCTGGGGGCGATCTACGCGCAGAATCACAAGACCGAGGAAGACTACTACGACGCGCTCGAGCGCGGTGAGCTGCCGGTGCTGCGCGGGGTGGAACTGACCGCCGACGACGTGCTGCGCCGTTCCATCATCCAGGCGTTGATGTGCCATTTCGAGCTGTCGATCGAATCGATCGAGATCGCGCATCTCATCGACTTCCGCCGTTATTTCGCGCCGGAGCTGAACGACCTGGCGCGCATGGCCGAGGCGGGGTTGGTGGAGATCGGAGATCGCTGGATCACGGTACTGCCGCCGGGGCGGCTGCTGGTGCGGGCGATCGCCATGGTGTTCGACCGCTACCTGCGCCACGACCGCGAACGCGCCCGCTATTCGCGCGTGATCTGAGGCGGCGACGTGGCCTGGAGCGGTTTCCTCGCGGTCTTCCTCATCGGGCTCCTGGGCGGGGTGCATTGCCTCGGCATGTGCGGCGGCATCGTCGGCGCGCTGTCGCTGCAGACGGCGCAGGGGGCGAAGTGGCCGCTGCATCTGGCCTACAACCTCGGACGCATCACCACCTATACCCTGCTGGGGGCGCTGTTGGGCTGGCTGGGGGCGATCGGCGGGATGCTCGAAGGGGTGCTGCCGGTGCAGCTCACGCTCTACGTGCTCGCCAACCTCATGCTGGTGGCCATGGGGCTCTATTTCCTCGGCCAGACGCGCTGGCTCGCGCCATTCGAGCGCGCCGGCCACCGACTCTGGCAGCGGATCCAGCCGCTCACGCGCCGTTTCCTGCCGGTGCGCTCGGTGGCGCAGGCGTTTCCGCTCGGTCTGCTGTGGGGGTTCCTGCCCTGTGGGCTCGTCTATAGCGTGCTTGCGACGGCGCTGCTGGCGGGCGACGGGGTGCGCGGTGCCGGGGTGATGTTCGCCTTCGGCCTTGGGACGCTGCCCAATCTGCTCGCCGCCGGGTTGCTGTTGCGGCGTTTTCGCAACGTGGCGGGACACCCTTGGGTGCGCCGCGCCGCGGGCTTCTTGGTGGTCGCCTTCGGGCTTCTCGGCCTGTGGCGCGCGCCGCAGCTGGGCGGCATGATCTGGCAGGGCGTGGTCTGCCACCCCTGAAGCCGCAGGCTGCCGTTATATAATCCTCCTCGACAGGGCCGGCGCACGCCGCCGGTTGGGGTTTTTTCGTACGAGGGAGGAGTTTTCATGGCTTTCGAACGCGTTTCCGCCGGCAAGGACGTGCCCAACGACATCAACGTCATCATCGAGATCCCGGCACAGTCCGATCCGATCAAGTTCGAGGTAGACAAGGATAGCGGCGCCATTTTCGTCGATCGCTTCATGGGTACGACGATGCGCTATCCGCTCAATTACGGCTATGTGCCGCACACGGTGGCCGGTGACGGCGATCCGGTCGACGTGCTCGTGGTCACGCCGTTTCCGCTGCAACCGGGGGTGGTGATCCGCTGCCGTCCGGTGGGCCTGCTGAAGATGGAAGACGAATCGGGAGTCGATGCCAAGGTGGTGGCGGTTCCGGTGTCCAAGCTCACGCCGCTCTACGACAAGGTGCACTCGCTCGAGGATCTTCCGGAGCTCCTGCTGAAACAGACCGTGCATTTCTTCGAACACTACAAAGATCTGGAGCCGGGCAAGTGGGTCAAGGTGCTCGGCTGGGCGGGCGTCGAGGAGGCCAAGCAGGAGATCCTCGCCGGCGTGAAGAATGCCTCGTCAGCCCAGTAAAACGGCGCAGAGAGGATGAGCGCGCTGCGCCTGGGCCTGGCCCAGATCGACCCGGTGGTGGGGGATTTCGCCCACAACGCGGCGCTCATCGCCGGGGTGTTCGCGCGGCTTGCCGCACAGGGCGCGGAGCTCGTCCTCACGCCGGAGCTCGCCCTGAGCGGCTATCCGCCGGAAGACCTGCTCCTGCGCCCTGATTTTTATCGCGCGGCGCGGCGCCATCTGGAATCGCTGGCGGCGCTCACCACCGAGGAGGGTCCGGCGCTTCTCGTGGGCGTGCCTTGGGCCGACGAGGGCGGTCGCTTCAACGCAGCGGCGCTGCTGCGCGGCGGCCGTATCGACGGGATCTATCGCAAGCGTCTGCTGCCGAACTACGCCGTCTTCGACGAGAAACGTTACTTCTGCGCTGGCAATCAGCCCTTCGTCTTCACCCACCGCGGCGTTCGGGTGGGGGTGGTGATCTGCGAGGATGCCTGGTCGGCCGGGCCGGTGGAAGAGACGGCGGTGCAGGGGGCGGAGCTCGTCGTGGCGCTCAACGCGTCGCCCTATCACCAGCAGAAGTGGCGTGAGCGCCAGGCCGTAGTCGCCGAGCGGGTCCGGGCCTCTGGCCGGGCGATGCTCTATGCCAACCTGGTTGGAGGGCAGGACGAGCTCGTCTTCGACGGTGCTTCTTTCGCCGTCGATGCGCAAGGCGCCTTGGCCTGGCAGGGACCGTTCTTCGCCGAGGCAGAGGCGGTGCTCGAGTGGCGCGAGGGGAGTTGGCAGCCGCATGCCCCTTGCTTCGATCCCTTGCCGCCCGAGGAGGAGCTCTATCGGGCGCTGGTGCTGGGGGTGCGCGATTATCTCGGCAAGAACGGTTTCCCCGGCGCGATCATCGGGCTCTCGGGCGGCATCGACTCTGCGCTCACGCTGTGCCTTGCCGTCGACGCGCTTGGGCCCGAGCGCGTGCGCGCCGTGATGCTGCCTTCGCCCTATACGGCGACCATGAGCCTGGAAGATGCCGCGACGCTCGCCGCCCGGCTCGGGGTGCGTTACGACGTCATTCCCATCGAGCCGGCGATGAATACGTTCTCGGCGATGCTGGAGCCTTTCTTCGCCGGCTTGCCGCCGGATACCACCGAAGAGAATCTGCAGTCGCGCATCCGCGGGGTGCTGCTCATGGCGCTTTCCAACAAGACGGGGGCGCTGGTGCTCACCACCGGCAACAAGAGCGAGATGGCCACCGGCTACGCCACGCTCTACGGCGACATGGCAGGCGGCTTTGCCGTGCTCAAGGATGTGTATAAGACTCAGGTGTATCGGCTCGCGCGCTGGCGCAACCGCAATGGTGAGGTGATTCCCGAACGCATCATCACGCGTCCGCCTTCGGCCGAGCTCAAACCCAACCAGTGCGACCAGGATTCCTTGCCGCCCTACGACGTGCTCGATCAGATCATCGAGCGCTACATGGAATGGGAATGCTCGCCACGGGAGATCATCGCCGCTGGGTTCGACGCTGCGGCGGTGCGTCGTGCCGTCACCCTTTTGAAGCGCAGCGAGTACAAACGGCGCCAGGCGCCGATCGGCGTGCGGGTGAGTCGCCGTGCCTTCGGGCGCGACTGGCGCTATCCCATCACGGCGCGCTATGCCGACGAATACGACGAGGAGAGCGGAGCATGAAAAAGATCGAGGCGATCATCAAGCCGTTCAAGCTCGACGAGGTGCGGGAGGCGCTCTCCGAGATCGGCGTGAGCGGCCTGACCGTCACGGAGGTCAAGGGCTTCGGCCGGCAGAAAGGGCACACGGAGCTCTATCGCGGCGCCGAATACGTGGTCGATTTCCTGCCGAAGATCAAGGTGGAGGTGGTCGTCACCGACGATCGCGTCGCCCAGGTGGTCGACGTCATCATGGAGACGGCGCGCACCGGCAAGATCGGCGACGGCAAGATCTTCGTGCTGCCGGTCGAGCAGGTGATCCGCATCCGCACCGGCGAGACCGACGGCAACGCGATCTGAGCCGAGTCATTCGCGGGGCGCGCGCAGCAGCACGATGAGCGCGCCACTGCCGCCGCGCGTGGGCGGGGCTTCGCAGAAGGCGAGGATCTCGTCGCGCTGCGCAAGCCAGCGCCGCGACAGGTGGCGCAGCACGGAGAAACCGCCTGGCGAGCGCAGACCTTTGCCGTGGATGACGCGGATACAGCGCAGCCCCTGGCGCCGGGCGCGGGTGAGGTAGGCCGAGAGCGCCTCGCGCGCCTCGAGCCGCGTGAGGCCATGCAGGTCGACTTCGCCTTGCAGCGCCCAGCGGCTGCGCCGCAGGTCGGTGAGCACGCGCCGCGGCACGCCGGGGCGCAGGAAGTGGGTGCTCTCATCGGCTTCCAGCCAGTCTTCGAGTTCCAGCGGGGCGAGCAGCTCCTCGGCGAGGATGGTGCGTTCGTCGGCGAGCTTTTGTCGCGGCACCGGCGCCGGGCGCGGGCGCTCGGGCTCCACCCGCGGCGGGAATGTGAGAGGACGAACGCCCGCGCGCCAGTCCGCTTCTTCGGCGGGTGCCTGTCGGGGGGCTGCACCGGGCGGGGCGGCCTTCCCTTTTTTGAGCGCAGCCAAGGGGGCCGCCCAGGCCGGCGGGCGAGGGCGGGTCATGGGATTCAGCTTCCCAGGCCGTCGAGATAGCGTTCGGCGTCGAGCGCGGCCATGCAGCCGCTGCCGGCGCTGGTGACGGCCTGACGATAGACGGGGTCTTGCACGTCGCCGGCGGCGAACACCCCTTCGATCGAGGTGGCCGTGGCGTTGCCGTGGCGACCGCCGCGCGTGACGAGGTAGCCGTTCTCCATGTCGAGCTGTCCGACGAAAAGCTCGGTATTGGGCTTGTGTCCGATGGCGACGAACACGCCTTTGACGGGGATCTCGCGCGTGCCGCCATCGACCACGTTCTTCACCCGCACCCCGGTCACGCCGGAGTCGTCGCCCAGGATCTCGTCGACCACGCTGTCGAGCACCAGCTCGATCTTGCCCGCGGCGACTTTCTCCATGAGCTTGTCGACCATGATCTTCTCGGCACGGAACTGCCGGCGGCGATGTACCAGGGTGACTTTGCGCGCGATGTTGGCGAGATAGAGCGCCTCTTCGACGGCGGTGTTGCCGCCGCCGATGACGGCGACGTCCTCGCCTTTGTAGAAGAATCCGTCGCAGGTGGCACAGGCCGACACGCCACGGCCCATGAACTTTTCTTCCGAGGGCAGGCCGAGGTACTTGGCGGTGGCGCCGGTGGCGATGATGAGCGCGTCGCAGGTGTAGCTGCCGGCGTCGCCCGTGAGGCGGAAGGGGCGCTGCGAGAGATCGGCCGTGTGGATGTGGTCGAACACGATTTCGGTGCCGAAGCGCCGGGCGTGTTTCTCGAAACGCTCCATGAGCTCCGGTCCCTGGACGCCTTCGGGCTCGGCGGGCCAGTTGTCTACCTCGGTGGTGGTCATGAGCTGGCCGCCTTGCGCAAGCCCGGTGATGAGGACGGGCTCGAGGTTAGCGCGAGCGGCGTAGATGGCGGCGGTGTAACCGGCGGGACCGGAACCGAGGATGATGAGACGGCTGTGGCGGGGGTTCATGCGAGGACTCCGAAGAAGAAAGCAGACAGGGCGCGAGGCTGGGCCCATGAATCCAATTATAGAATGCTTACGCTTGCTGCTGCCCTCGCTGTGCCGAGGGGGATGGGCGCTGGCGTATAATTTTCCTTCCTTTCCGTGCGGTACGGCCTTGCCGATGAACTGGATCGCCTCGTTGCGTGCTTCCCGCGGTGCGCGGGAACTCGTCTGGGTGCTGCTCGCCGCGCTCGGTGTGTATTTCGCCTTGATTTTCATTGGGTACTCCCCCTCCGATCCGGGTTGGTCCCGCGATGCGGCGGTGGAGTCCATCGCAAACCCCGGCGGGCGGGTCGGGGCCTGGCTGGCGGATCTCTTCCTGTCGCTGTTCGGGATTTCCGCCTGGTGGATGCTCGCGTTTGCGGTGCGGGGTCTGTGGTCCGCCTGGCGCCTGTGGCACGGCCTCGAAGGCCCGGAACGGGGCTGGAGGGCTTCCTTTGCGGTGGCGGCTGCGGGGCTCCTTCTCTTGCTTTTGTCGAGCAGCGCTCTGGAGGCCTTGCGCTTCCATGCCCACACTTTCTCGTTGCCTCAGGGCTCGGGCCCGGGAGGGGTGATCGGCGTGACCTTGGCCGAGACGGTCGCGCGCGAATTCGGTTTCACCGGAGGAACGCTCCTTCTGCTCGCGCTGTGGATGGCTGCCGTCAGCCTGACCTTCGGGATGTCCTGGCTCGATGTGTGTGAGCGCATCGGTGCCGGGGTCGAGACGGCCGTCGGTGCGCTGCAGCGGCACTGGGAGCGGCAACGGGCCGCGGCGCCCGGTGGTGGGGGGGGATTCGTTTTTCCTCGCGGCGAAAAGGAGGGTCTAGATCTCTCTTGGCGTCGGCGGTGGGAACGCTTCCTTTCGGGGGTTGGCGCCCTGCGTGCCCGCTGGCAGGCACGGCGTACCGCCCCCGGGCGCAGTGCTGTGCCGCCGCGCGTCGAGCCGAGTCTGGGGACGGAAGAAAGTCCTGCGGTCGCGCCGCGCCCTTTCGTTCGGACGGAAGATGCTCAGGCCGCCGCCAGCAGGTCGGAGACGTCTGACGAAGCGGTGCACAGACCGCCGTCGCCGAAGCAGCCGATCGAGCATGGGCGCAGTCGTGCGGGCGCCGCGCACGTTCCGGCAAACGAAGGGGCGCTCGAGCCGCTGCCGCCCCTGGCACTGCTCGATGCGCCTGCGGCTGCCACGGTGTCGGTGAGCGCCGAGACGATGGCGGCCACCGCCCGGCTCATCGAGAGCAAGCTCGCCGAGTTCGGCGTGCGCGTGCAGGTGGTCGGGACGATTCCCGGCCCGGTGGTGACGCGCTACGAGATCGAGCCGGCCACGGGAGTGAAGGGGGCGCAGATCGTCAACCTGGCCAAGGACCTGGCGCGGGCCCTGTCGCTCGTGTCGATCCGCGTGGTCGAGATCGTGCCGGGGAAATCGTGCATGGCGCTCGAAGTACCCAATCCGAAGCGCCAGATCGTGCGTTTGAGCGAAGTGCTCGACTCGCGTGCCTATCGCGAGATGGCTTCGCCCCTGACGCTGTGCCTGGGCAAGGACATCGCCGGGCAGCCGGTGGTGGCGGATCTGGCCAAGATGCCGCACCTGCTGGTGGCCGGCACCACCGGCTCGGGTAAATCGGTGGGCATCAACGCCATGATCCTGTCGCTCATCTACAAATCGACACCGGAACGGGTGCGCCTCATCATGGTCGACCCCAAGATGCTGGAGCTGTCGATCTACGAGGGGATCCCGCACCTGCTCGCGCCGGTGGTCACCGACATGCGGCTTGCGGCCCAGGCGCTCGACTGGTGCGTGGGCGAGATGGAGCGGCGCTACAAGCTGATGGCGGCGCTGGGGGTGCGCAACATCGCCGGCTACAACGCCTTGCTCGAGCGGGCGCAGCGCGAGGGCGAATATCTCGGCAATCCCTTTTCGCTCACGCCGGATTCGCCCGAGCCGCTGGAGAAGATGCCCTACATCGTCGTCGTGGTCGATGAGCTCGCCGACCTGATGATGGTGGTGGGCAAGCGCATCGAGGAGCTCATCGCCCGGCTCGCGCAGAAGGCGCGGGCGGCCGGCATCCACCTCATCTTGGCGACGCAGCGGCCTTCGGTGGACGTGATCACCGGGCTCATCAAGGCCAACGTCCCCACGCGCATCGCCTTCCAGGTTTCCTCGAAGATCGATTCGCGCACCATTCTCGATCAGATGGGGGCCGAGACCTTGCTCGGCATGGGGGACATGCTCTACCTCGCGCCCGGAACCGGCATGCCGCAGCGGGTGCACGGGGCCTTCGTCGCCGACGACGAAGTGCATCGGGTGGTCGAATACCTCAAGCGGCTGGGGCCGCCGCGCTACGTCGAGGAGGTGCTCGCCGAGCCCGAGGAGGAAGAGGAAGGGCTGGAAAGTCCGGACGGGGGCGAGGAGAACGACCCTTTGTACGATCAGGCGGTGGAAGTGGTGCTCCGCACGCGCCGGCCCTCGATTTCCTTGGTGCAGCGGCATCTGCGCATCGGGTACAACCGGGCGGCGCGGCTCATCGAGGCGATGGAACGCGCGGGACTGGTGTCGCCGCCGGAGCACAATGGCAACCGCCAGGTGCTGGTGCCGGCGCGGGGAGAAGAGGTGTGAAGAAAGGTTTTGCGGGATGGGTGTTGGCGCTGTGGGCAATGCTGTGGGCTGGAGCGGCCATCGCTCAGCAGAGCGTGGCCGAGGAGGCGGTGCGGCGGCTCGAATCCTTCGTGACGCAGACGGGCGCGGCCCAGGGGCGTTTCCGCCAGGAGGTGCTCGACCCGCAGGGGCGGGTGGTGCAACGCTCCGAGGGGCGTTTCGTCTATGAGCGGCCGAGCCGTTTCCGCTGGGAGGTGACGGCACCGGCGCGCCAGCTGGTGGTGAGCGACGGCAAGACCGTGCAGGTGTGGGACGCGGATCTGGAGCAAGTGGTGGTGACGCCGCTCGCGCAGGCGCTCTCCGGCTCGCCGGTGGCGATCCTGGCCGACGCCCAGGCGCTGCACCGCGAGTTCGCCCCCGAGGGGGGGCAAGTGGAAGGGGATCACTGGGCGGTGCGCCTGCGGGCTCGCTCGGCAGAGGCCGGCATCGTGCGCGTCGTGGTCGAAGGCGAAGGAGAGCGGCTGCTGCGCATGCGCCTCGAAGATCATTTCGGCCAGACGAGCGAGATCACGTTCACCGAGTTTGCGCGAGCCTGGTCGGTGCCGCTGGCCGAGTTCGCCTTTACTGCGCCGCCCGGCACCAAGGTGCTGGAAAACCAACCGGGGCGTCGATGAGCGGGGAGGCGCGCGCGCCGCTCGCCGAGCGCATGCGTCCGCAGCACCTCGACGAGGTGGTGGGGCAGGAGCATCTGCTCGGGCCGGGCAAGCCGCTGCGGGTCGCCTGGGAGCAGGGCAGGCTCTTTTCCATGATCCTGTGGGGGCCGCCCGGCGTGGGGAAAACCACGCTCGCGCGCTTGCTCGCGCAGGCAGTGGGGGCGCGTTTCATCGCGCTGTCGGCCGTCATGGCGGGGGTGAAGGAGATCCGCGCGGCGATCGACGAAGCCCGGGCCGAGCGCGAGCGCGGCGGTACGACGGTGCTCTTCGTCGACGAGGTGCACCGCTTCAACAAGGCGCAGCAGGACGCCTTCCTGCATCAGGTCGAGGAGGGGTTGGTCACTTTCATCGGCGCCACCACCGAGAACCCTTCGTTCGAAGTGAATTCGGCGCTGTTGTCGCGCACCACCGTGCTGCGGCTCGAGCCTCTGGATGCAACGGCGCTCACTATGCTGCTCGCTCGCGCCGAGGCGCGCTTTCCCGAGGAGGCGGTACCCTTGGACGATGCGGCGCGCGCCATGCTGGTCGAACTCGCTGACGGGGACGCGCGGCGGCTGTTGAACGACGTGGAATGGCTGTGGCAGGCGGCGCGAGCCCGGGGGCAGGCGGTGATCGACGTGCCGTTCGCGCGTTCGGTGATGGGCGAGCGGCTGCGGCGCTTCGACAAGGGAGGCGACGCCTTCTATGACCAGATCTCGGCCCTGCACAAGGCGGTGCGCGGCTCCGACCCCGACGCCGCGCTCTATTGGTTCGTGCGTATGCTCGACGGTGGCGCCGATCCGCTCTATCTGGGGCGGCGCATCGTACGCATGGCGAGCGAAGACGTGGGCCTTGCCGATCCGCGCTCGCTCACGCTCGCGCTCGATGCCTGTGCCGCCTACGAGCGGCTGGGTTCCCCCGAAGGGGAGCTGGCGCTTGCCGAGGCGGTGGTGTATCTGGCCTGTGCGCCGAAGTCGAACGCCGTCTACCTTGCCTACAACGCCGCGCGCGCTTTCGTGCGTCAGGACGGCTCGCGCCCGGTGCCGGTGCATCTGAGGAATGCCCCCACCCGGCTCATGAAGGAGCTGGGCTTCGGCAAGACCTACCGCTATCCGCACGACGAGCCAGAAGGATACGCTGCCGGCGAGCGCTATTTCCCCGACGGGATGGCGCCGCAGCGCTGGTACCGGCCGGTGGAACGGGGGTTGGAGGCGAAGATCCGCGCCAAACTGGAGCACCTGCGCGAGCTGGATGCGCAGGCGCAACGGCGCCGCTCATGAACCCGCGTTGTCGGGAGCACGCAAGGGGTGATCGGCGAGCAGCCGCTTGCAGGCTTCGTGCGCCTGCTGCGCCTTGGCGGCATTGCCGTCTTCAATGGCGCGCTCGGCGATCTCGAGCAGCCAGTTGGTCAGCACGACGATGCCTTCGTCGGATTGGGAGAGGCTGCAGGCGATGAGGCCGGCGGCTTCGGCGGGGAGGTCATGATGCTCGGCCAGCAGCCCGATTTCTTCTTCGGTGAGGCTGCAATAGTCGAGGCAGTCGCGCAAGGTCAGCATGGCTCTATCCTGCCCAGGTTCAGCAAGTTCAGCATAGGTTCTGCCGAACCTTCTGTCCAATCGAATTTTCTTTTTGTTTTCAGTCTATTTCGTTGTCTGAGCCTATCGGGGAAATTTTTTACAGATCATGTCGTGGATGCCCCGCTTGGGCTCGGGGTTTGCTACACTTCGCGCTTGTCCGCGTTGGCCGCATCCAGGCGCGCGCGAGGCGAGCGCAAGCCGCGGGGCACGGTTTTTTTTCCCTTTTCAGCAAAGGAGGCGACGAGATGTTGCAGACCCTTTTCGGACGGTTGCCGTTCGTGAAAACCGCTGCGGTGTCGTGGCGGCGCGTGGCGGCAGCGACTGCGTTGACGTGCTGCGCGGCGGTGGGCGCGGCGCAGGCGGCTTCGGACGACAAGCAGCTCAATATCTACAACTGGTCGGATTACATCGCCCCGACTACCCTCCCCAATTTCGAGAAGGAAACCGGAATCAAGGTGCGCTACGACACCTTCGATTCGAACGAGACGCTGTTTGCCAAGCTCGCCGCGGGCAACACCGGCTACGACATCGTCGTTCCTTCGGCCAACTGGGCGGCGATCGAGATCAAGGCGGGGTTCTTCAAGCCGATCGACAAGTCGAAAATCCCCAATTACAAGAACCTCGATCCCGAGCTCATGAAACTGCTCGCGACGATGGACCCCGGCAACCAATACCTCATTCCCTGGATGTGGGGATATACCACGGTGGGGATCAACGTCGACAAGGTGCAAAAGGCGCTCGACGGCATGCCCATGCCCGAGAACCCCTGGGATCTGCTCTTCAAGCCCGAGTATGCGAGCAAGCTGAAGAGCTGCGGCATTTCGCTGCTCGATTCCGGCGGCGACATCATGGAGGCGGCGTTCAATTATCTGAACATTCCCGTGGATAGCCACAATCCGGAGGATTTCCGCCGCGCCTGGGAGATGGTCGACAAGATCCGGCCCTACGTGACGCAGCTCTCTTCGAGTGGCTATATCAATGATTTGGCCGGCGGCAATCTCTGCTTGTCCTTCGGCTGGTCCGGCGACATCGGCATTGCCGCCAACCGGGCCAAGGAAGCGAAGAATGGGGTGAACATCAAGGTGTTCCCGCCCACGCACGGCGGGGTACTGCTCGTCGATACGGTGGCGATTCCGGCCGACGCGAAGCACGTCGACAATGCCTACAAGTTTCTCGACTATCGGTTGCGGCCGGAGGTGATCGCGGCCGACACCAATACCGTTTTCTATGCCAATCCGGTGCCGGCTTCCTTGCCGTATGTCGATGCCTCGATCAAGAACAACGACTACGTCTTCCTCAAGCCGGAGCTGATGCGCAAGCTCCGTCCGCCGAAAGTCTATAGCAATGAGGAACGGCGCTTGGTGACGCAGTACTATACGAAATTCCGCACCAATCGCTGAATGAAGTTTGGCATGAAGTGACTCTACGCGCCCCGGTTCCGACCGGGGCGCAAATCTTTCTCCCATCACTTTCTGAGGAGTTTCGGCACCGTCATGAACCAGACCGTCGCTGCTCGCGCCGATGCCGCCGGGGGTGCGCCCGATTTCCTGAAGATCGAGTCCATACGTAAAGAGTATGACGAAGTCGTTGCCGTCAATAATGTGAACCTGACCATCGAGCAGGGCGAGATCTTTGCCCTGCTCGGTTCGTCGGGCTGTGGCAAGACGACGCTGCTGCGGATGCTGGCCGGTTTCGAGGTACCGACGGCCGGACGCATCGTACTCGACGGCCAGGACATCACGGCTCTGCCGCCTTACGAGCGGCCGATCAACATGATGTTCCAGTCCTACGCCCTCTTCCCCCATCTGACGGTGTATGACAACATCGCCTTCGGTCTCAAGCGCGAGGGGATGCCCAAGGCGCAGATCGCCGAGCGCGTCGAGCAGATGCTCGATCTGGTACAGCTCAAGCCTTATGCCAAAAGAAAGCCGCATCAGCTCTCGGGCGGGCAGCAGCAGCGCGTGGCGCTGGCGCGCAGCCTGGCCAAGCGTCCCAAGCTGCTGCTGCTCGACGAGCCGATGGGGGCGTTGGATCGCAAACTGCGCGAGCGCACGCAGATCGAATTGGTCCATATCCTGCGGCAGGTGGGACTGACCTGTGTCATCGTCACCCATGACCAGGAAGAGGCGATGACGATGGCCGATCGCATCGCAGTGATGCGCGAGGGCCGTTTCCTGCAGATCGGCACGCCCAGCGAGGTCTATGAGAATCCGAAGAACCGCTTCGTGGCCGATTTCATCGGCAGCGTCAATCTCTTCGACGGGGAGCTCGTGGTCGATGAGCCGCATTACTGCGAGATCCAGACGCCGGAGTGCCTGTTCCACGTCGGGCACGGCGTGGAGGGGAAACAGGGGATGACGCTTACCGTGGCCCTTCGTCCCGAGAAGATCTCGCTCGAGCCCGGCTGGCAGGATCTTCCCTACAACGCCGTACAGGGGACGGTGGCGGCGCGCAGCTACATGGGCAGCTATACCGCCTATGAGATCGAGTTGCCCTCGGGGCGCCGTTTGCGCGTCACCGTCACCAACGTCGATCGCTATGAGGAGCCCTATGAGCTTGGGGTGCGCGTGACGGCGCATTGGATGCCGTCGGCGCCCGTGGTCATCGTCGAGTGAAACGCCCGCTGCAGGAGATCGCCATGCTGCGTCGTTCCTGGTTGCCGCCGGGTCGCTGGTTCGTGATCGGCGTGCCGGAGTTTTTTCTTTTCGTCTTTTTGTTGTTGCCTTTTCTCATCCTGCTCAAGATCAGCTTCTCGCACGCCGATGCCGTTGGCGTGGGGTTCGAGCCCCTGATCTCGTGGCTGGAAGAGGGCACGCTCAGCATCAAGCTGCATTTCGATGCCTATCTGAGCGTGATGCAGGACGACGTCTATCTGCTCACCTATCTCTCGTCGGTGGGATATGCGCTGCTGACGACCTTGCTGTGCCTCGTCATCGGCTATCCCTTCGCCTATTTCCTGGCCCAGAGTTTTCCTACGCTGCGGCCGGTGATGCTGATGCTCATCATGCTTCCGTTCTGGACGCCGTTCCTCATCCGCATTTATGCTTGGAAGAACATCCTGGACGCCAACGGCCTGCTCAACCAGTTCCTGCTGTGGGCAGGCATCGTGGATGAGCCGCTGCAGCTGATGTTTACCAAGTTTTCCTTCATGGTGGGCATGGTCTATGGCTATATTCCCTTCATGATCTTGCCGCTGTACGCCAACCTCGCCAAGCTCGACCGGCGGCTGCTGGAAGCGGCTGCCGATCTGGGGGCGCGGCCTTGGCAGCGTTTCTGGCTGGTGACCGTGCCGTTGTCGCGCGAGGGGATTCTCGCCGGTTCGCTCCTCGTCTTCATCCCGGCGGTGGGGGAATACGTGATCCCCGAGCTGCTCGGCGGCATCTCGATCCTGAACATCGGCCGCATGATGTGGAACGAATTCTTCATCAACCTCGACTGGCAGCGGGCCGCGGCGGTGACGATGCTGATGGTGCTCATCATCCTCTTCCCGATCTGGCTCTTCAACCGCTACCAGATGCGCCTGATGGAGGCCCGGCGATGAGACGTTTCCCGTGGCTGGCGACGCTGTGGACGGTGCTCGTCTATGGCTTCCTGTACCTGCCGATCGTGGTACTGGTGATCTATTCCTTCAACGATTCGCGCATGGTCACGGTCTGGGGCGGGTGGACCTTGCGCTGGTACGCCGAGGCGGCGGCCGACCAGGTGGTGATCGACGCCTTGGTGCTGTCGCTGGAGATCGCGGTGGCCACCGCCACCGCTTCCGTGGTGCTGGGCACCTGTGCCGCCTACGCCTTGACACGCTATCGGCGCTTCCCCGGCAAAGGGCTCTTCACCTTGCTCCTCAACGTGCCGCTGGTATTGCCGACGGTGGTGCTGGCGATGGTGCTGCTGCTCTTCTTCGTCAGCATGGAGCATCTCTTCGGTTTTCCGCAGAAAGGGTTTACGACGCTTTTCATCGGCCATACGGTGATGTGCGTCTCTTACGCCGCGATCACCATCATGTCGCGGTTGCGGGAAGTGGATCCGGCGCTGGAGGAGGCGGCGATGGATCTGGGGGCGCGTCCTTCGCAGGTGTTCTTCCTCGTGACCTTGCCGGCCATTTTTCAAGCGGTGGCCTCGGCCTGGCTGCTGACGCTGTCACTGTCGCTCGACGAGGTGGTGATCTCGGCCTTTCTCTCGGGGCCGGGAACGTCGCCGCTGCCGGTGGTGATCTTCTCGCGGGCCCGTTTGGGACTCAATCCCGAGATCAACGTCATCGGCGCCGTCACCGTCTATCTGGTGCTGGCCGGTCTGCTTCTGTCCAGCGTCTGGATGGCGCGACGGGCCAAGCAGCGGGCGCGTGAAAACGCGGCCTTGCTGCGCCAGGCCCAGGTGGAGGCCTTGACTTCGTCTTCGGCCTCCTGACGGCCCGCTGGCGTTGCCGGGCGGGCGGGGTTGCTGGTATCGTTGCGTCTTCTTTTTCTTGACGTTCAGGATGGTGTGATGCTCGACGTTCAGTGGTTGCGTTCCCGGCTCGACGAGGTGAAGACGGCGCTCGCGCGGCGCGGCGCGAAGATCGACTGGTCCCGGTTCGAGGCGCTCGAGTTCGAACGGAAAGATCTGCAGACCCGCACCCAGGAACTGCAGGCACAGCGCAACGCCCTCTCGAAGGAAGTCGGACGGCGCAAGGGGCGGGGCGAGGATGCTTCCGACCTACTCGCCCAACTCGCAGTGATCACTGCCGAGCTCGACGCGTGCGAAGAGCGGCTCTCGGCCTTGCTCACCGAGTTGGAATCCTTCCTCGCCACCCTACCCAACATCCCCCATCCTTCCGTTCCCGACGGAACGAGCGAGGCCGACAACGTGGAAGTGGCGCGCTGGGGTTCGCCGCGGGCATTCGATTTCCCGGTGCGCGACCACGTCGACGTGGGCACGCCCCTGGGGTTGGATTTCGAGGCGGCGGCGAAAATTGCCGGGGCGCGTTTTTCCGTGATGCGCGGGGACGTGGCGCGGCTGCATCGGGCGCTGGGGCAGTTCATGCTCGATCTGCACACGCGCGAGCATGGCTACCTCGAAGTCTATGTGCCCTATCTCGTCAATGCGCGCAGCCTCTTCGGCACGGGGCAGCTGCCCAAGTTCGCCGAGGATCTCTTTGCCGTGCCGCGCGATGCGGAGAATTTCTACCTCATTCCCACCGCCGAGGTGCCGGTGACCAACCTGGTGCGCGATGAGATCGTGGAGGAATCGGCATTGCCGCTGAAGTTTGTTGCGCACACGCCATGCTTTCGCTCGGAGGCCGGTGCTTATGGGCGCGACACGCGCGGCATGATCCGCCAGCATCAGTTCGACAAGGTGGAGCTGGTGCGCATCGAGCATCCGGATCGTTCTTGGGAGGCGCTCGAGGAGCTCACCGGGCACGCGGAGACGGTGCTCCAGCGCCTGGGCCTGCCCTATCGCAAGGTGGCTTTGTGCGCCGGGGATCTTGGGTTTTCCGCGGCAAAGACCTATGATTTGGAAGTGTGGCTGCCGGGGCAGAATACCTACCGCGAGATTTCTTCGTGCTCGAACTTCGAGTCCTTCCAGGCCCGCCGGCTGCAGGCACGGTTTCGGCCGGCCGGCGGCAAGGGCAAGCCCCAGCCAGTGCATACCTTGAACGGTTCGGGGCTGGCGGTGGGACGGACCTTGGTGGCGGTGCTGGAGAACTACCAGCAGCGCGATGGTTCGGTGGTCGTGCCCGAGTCACTGCGGCCGTGGATGGGGGGGCAGGAAGTGATCGAGCCCCGTCGGTGATCAAGCGCACAAAGGGGGGAGCATGGGCGTGATCGTGGGAGTGGCGAGCGCACCGCAGCCGCAGGAGCGGCGGGTGGCGCTGGTGCCGGAGCTGGTGAAGAAATACGAGGCGCAGGGAGCGCAGGTGCTGATGGCTGCCGGCGCGGCCAAGCGGGCGCATTGGGCCGACGAGGCGTTTCCGGGGGTGGAGATCGTGCCCGAGCCGGCGGAGGTGTTCCGCCGCGCGCAGCTCGTGCTGTGCGTGCAGCCGCCGCTTGACGAGGAGCTCGCGCTCATGCCCGAAGGCTCGGTCCTGGTGGGAGCGTTGCAGCCCTGGGCGAGCCGCGAGCGCGTCGAGCGCCTACTCGAGCGGCGCGTCACCGCCTTCGCGCTCGAGCTCTTGCCGCGCATCTCGCGCGCGCAGAGCATGGACATCCTCTCTTCCCAGGCGACGGTGGCCGGTTACGAGGCGGCGCTGATCGCCGCCGACCACAGCCCGAAGTTCTTTCCTATGCTCACCTATGCCGCCGGTACCATCCGTCCGGCCAAGGTGCTGGTGATCGGGGCCGGAGTGGCGGGGCTGCAGGCGATCGCCACCGCCCGGCGCCTGGGGGCGGCAGTGGAAGCCTACGATGTGCGCCCGGAGACGCGCGAGCAGGTGGAGTCGCTCGGGGCGAAGTTCCTCGACACGGGGGTGCAGGCGGTGGGCGAGGGCGGCTACGCGCGCGAGCTCACCGAAGAGGAGACGGCGATCCAGGCAGAGAAGCTCGGCAAGGCGGTGGGCCAGGCCGACGCGCTCATCACCACGGCTTCCATTCCGGGGCGGCCGGCGCCGCGCATCATCACCGCCGAGATGATCGCGCGCATGCGCCCCGGGGCGGTGGTGGTCGATCTGGCCGCCGAGACGGGGGGCAACGTCGAGGGTACGGTGCCGGGCGAGAAGACCTGGGTCGGCGAGGTGCTGCTGATCGGCCCGACTTTCGTGCCCAGCCGCATGCCGGTGCATGCCTCCGAGATGTTCTCCAAGAATGTGTTCAACTTCGTTTCGCTCTTCCTGCGCGAAGGAAGCTTGGCGCTGGCGTGGGACGACGAGGTGCTCGCCGGCACCTGCATGACGCACGCCGGCGAGCTCAAGAGCGAGCGGGTTCGCCAATGGCTGGGTCTGTGAGGAGGGAGCGGTGATGGACGGTTTGAGCGCGTTGTTCATTTTCATGTTGGCGGCGTTTACGGGCTACGAGGTGATCGCGCGGGTGCCGGTCATCCTGCACACACCCTTGATGTCGGGTTCGAATTTCATCCACGGGGTGGTGCTGATCGGGGGAATGATCGTGCTCGGGCAGGCGCCGTCCGACGACCCGGCCTCGCTCGCGCTGGGCTTCATCGCCGTGCTGCTGGGGGCGGCCAATGCCGCCGGCGGCTACGTCGTCACCGAGCGGATGCTGGCGATGTTCAAATCGAACAAGGGCGCCGGGGAGGGCGGGCGATGAGCACGTTCATCCATTTCATCTATTTCCTGGTGGCGATCGCTTTCATCCTCGGGTTGAAGGCGATGAGCTCTCCGGCCACGGCGCGCCGCGGCGTGCAGTGGGCGGGCTACGCCATGGTCGCGGCGGTGCTCGTCACTTTCTATTTGCCGGGGATGCACAACTACGGCTTGATGATCACCGCGATCGTCATCGGGGCGGCGATCGCCTGGTATTTGGGCAAGACGGTGAAGATGACCGACATGCCGCAGATGGTGGCCATCTACAACGGCATGGGTGGCGGGGCGGCGGCGGCGATCGCCGCGGTGGAGTTTTTGCGGCAGGACGCCGTGCATCACGCCTCGGTCGGCTTGCTCGCCGCGCTCGGGGCGATCATCGGCGCGGTGGCCTTTTCCGGTAGCTGCGTGGCCTTTGCCAAGCTGCAGGGGCTCTTGAAGAAGACCTACCAGGTGCCGCAGCAGAACAACGTCGTGTTCTTCCTCGCGCTCTTTACCTTCGGCATTGGTTTGACGATCGGTTTTTCCTCGCATCCGGGCGGTTTCGAGCTCACGATCTTCTTCCTGCTCGCGCTCGCTCTGGGGGCGCTGCTCACCCTGCCCATCGGTGGGGCGGACATGCCGGTGGTCATTTCGCTCCTCAACGCCTTCACGGGCCTGGCGGTCGGCTTCGAAGGGTACGTGCTCGCCAATCCCTTGCTGATCGTGGCCGGCACGGTGGTCGGCGCTTCCGGTACGCTGCTCACGCTCCTCATGGCCAAGGCGATGAACCGTTCGATCCGCACCGTGATCTTTGCGCCGATCACCGGCGAGGCGCAGGAGACGCAAGGGGAGGTGAGCGGTTCGCTCAAGGAATATTCGCCCGACGACGCGGCGGCCACCCTGCGCTACGCGCAGAAGGTGATCATCGTGCCGGGCTACGGCATGGCGGTGGCCGGCGCCCAGCACAAGGTGTGGGAGATGGCGCAGCTGCTCGAAGAGGCGGGGGTGGAGGTGAAGTTCGCCATCCACCCTGTGGCCGGGCGCATGCCGGGGCACATGAACGTGTTGCTGGCCGAGGCCGGGGTGCCCTACGACAAGATCTTCGACCTGGAGGAGATCAACGCCGAGTTCGCCCAGACCGACGTCGCCCTGGTGATCGGCGCGAACGACGTGGTCAACCCCGCGGCGCGCACCAACAAGTCGAGCCCCATCTACGGCATGCCCATCCTCAACGTGGATCAGGCGCGCGAGGTGCTGGTGATCAAGCGCGGCAAGGGTACGGGGTACTCCGGCATCGAGAACGAGCTCTTCTACCGCGACAACTGCCACATGGTCTATGGCAGCGCGCAGGAGGTGGTCGCCCGCATCATCCAGCGCCTGAAGGAGCTGGAAGCCTGAGCGTCTGTGGGCCCGGGCCCGTGCAGGAATCGCCGCGGTCGGGGCAGCAGTTTGATTCATTGGCTTGGAGAGTGGGGATGCGCCGTGTCCTTGCATTGGCCGCGTGGGTGTGCTGCGGCGGCGTCTGGGCGCAAGGCGGGGTGCTGCCTCAGCCGGTGCCGCCGCTTGCCGCGCCTGAAGTGCGCCAGGCCTGGCCCACGTCGCCGCTGCGTGAAGGGCCGGATCCGGGCTTTGCTGGTATCTGGGCGACTTCGATCGACCTGCAGACGCTCGCCCTGATGCTGCAGCTGCGCGACTGGTGCCTGAACCGCAGCATTCCCGACGAAGCGCTGCAACGTCAGCTCGAACGGCTCGGCACGCTCACGGGGCGCGAGGAGAATTGCCGGACGGTGTTGTCGCGCTGAATCGGCTTTATTCCATCCCTCTGACGTGCAGGGGTTCGCCCGACGTGACGGCCGGGCCGAACCACGGTCCTTGTTGCAATCGAACGCCCAAGGCGGCGAGGAAATCGCGTTGTCCTGCCGTGGCCACGCCTTGGGCGCGCACTTCGAGCTGCATCGCCTGCGCGAGCGATACCGTCCCGCCGACGAGCGCCTCCAGCCGCTCGTCCCGTCCCAGACCCGAGATCCACGAGGCAGGCAGCATCAGCCCGCTCCAGGGGAGCCGGGCGAGCTGCTCGAGCGGCAAGGCGGCCTCGTCGAGCCCGGCGGCGATCCAGCGGATGCCGCGTTGGGAGAGCGCGAGCAGCGTCGCTGCGGCTTCGGTGTCGAGCGCAGCGCAGGCGGGCAGATCGAGGGCGAATTCGAGCGCCTCGGGGCGGATGCCGGCGGCGAGCGCCATCTCCACCGATTGGGTCAGAGCCGGGTCGCGCAGTGCCTCCGCGGCCAGCGAAAGGGTGATGCGACCGGGCAGGCGGGGGGCGAGCACGGTCAGTCCGGCGAAGGCAGAGCGGGTCAGGCGCGGGATGGCTTGCGCCCGGCGCGCGAGTTCGGTGAGCCGTTCGGGGGCGAGGCCGGCGAAGGCGGGATGGTTCCACACGAGTCGGGCATGGGCGCCGGCAAGCCGCCGCTGCTGGAGATCGACGAGCGGCTCCAACTGCAAGGCGAAGGATTCTTCGGGGCTCTTCCTGAGCGCAACGGCGAGCGGATCGAGCGGCGGGACCGCCGGGGCGGAGGGAGTGACGGCAGGGGCGAATCGCGGCAGGCGTTCGAAGACGAGGACGCGCCATCCTCGTTGGGGCCCGTCGAGCACGCGGGCGCGCACCGGCGCTTCGCCCAGCCCCTCGATCCGGGCGAGCGGTGCTTCGCCCTCCGGCGGCCAGGCGACGGCGGCAAAGCGCGACAGCGGCTGCAGCAGCCATTCCCTCCGTTCGGCAGGGAAGAAGGGTCGAGCGGCATCGTTGAGCGCGGCGATGCGCCCGGCTTCATCCAGCACCACCACCGGCTGGGGCACGGCGGCGGCGAGTCGCGGCCAAAAGGCATCGGTGTGCGCGACGTCGCGGTATACCTCACCGATCAGGTCGGGTGAGAAGAGGATGGCATGCAGACCCGGGCGCAGGCGGGCGGCGGCGATGAAGCGGAAGAGTCGCGAGCGGCCGCCCGGCAGCGCCATGCGGATGCTGCCGCGGCTTTGCCCCTGGATGAACCAGCGGGCCCGTGCCTGCAGGAATTCCTTGTCCGAGGGGAAGAGGTTGGCGAGCGGCTGCCGGATCAGGTCGCGGTAGTCGCGCTCGAGCAGGCGGCAGGCGGCGGTGTTCGCCTCCAGGATGGTTTCGTCGCTGGTGAGGATGAGCCCTTCGTCGATGAGCTCGAGGAGGGCGAGGTACAGGCCCGTTTCCGCGCCCTCGGAGAAATCGGGCCGGAAAGGTTCGCTGGGCGGTTGGGTTTCCATGGTGACGGAGGCTCGGCGCACAATGGGCGATAGGGACACGATATCACCTTCGGTCAACGCGCAGTGGCGAAATAAGACCGGCGTAATGAGCGTTTATCCGTGCTTGGAACGGGCGGCGCGGCTGGATTTTGCTTGTGCGGTCTGGGTCGAGAAGGGGTAAGGGAACCGATTTTTGTTGCAACGCAGCATGGGCGTGGTAAACTCACTCTACCCAACAATCTCGAGCAAAGGAGAAGAAAAATGGCAAGGGACTTCAACGCGATCATGGGCTACCGTTTCGAGGAGCTGCACGTCGGGATGACGGCGGAGACGAGCCGTACCGTCACCGACGCCGACATCCTCATGTTCGCCGGCGTTTCGGGCGACATGAACCCGGTGCACATGGACGACGAGTTCGCCGCCACGACCATGTTCAAGGGGCGCATCGCCCACGGCTTTCTCACCGTGAGCTTCGTCTCGTCGGTGCTGGGCACGAAGATGCCGGGCCCGGGGGCGGTATATGTGTCACAGACGGTGCGCTTCCTCTCGCCGGTGCGCGCCGGCGACACGGTGGTGTCGCGTGCGACCGTCATCGGGCTGCTGCCGGAGAAACGGCGCGTCACGCTGGACACGCGTTGCATCGTGCGCGACAAGGTGGTGCTCGAAGGCGAAGCGGTGGTCTTCATTCCGCCGCGTTGATGCAGCGCAGCATATCTAGAAAGGAAAGGCGCCGGGGCAGTCCGACCGGCGCCTTCTCGCGTCAACGGGGCTTGGTCTTGTCGCGCTCGATCAGCGCATAGGCCGAGTGGTTGTGGATGGACTCGAAGTTCTCCGATTCGGCGACGTAATGCACGATGCGCGGATCGGCATCGAGCCGGGCGGCGACGTCGCGCACCATGTCTTCGACGAACTTTGGGTTGTCGTAGGCGTGCTCGGTGACGTATTTCTCGTCGGGGCGCTTCAAGAGCCCATAGAGTTCGCTGGAGGCTTCTTTCTCGGCCAGTTGCACGAGCTCTTCGATCCAGACGTGATCGATCGTGCGTGCGGTGATGGTGACGTGCGAGCGCTGGTTGTGCGCGCCGTAAGCCGAGATCTTCTTCGAGCAGGGGCACAGGCTCGTGACCGGTACCACCACTTTCATGGTGAAGCGGTACTCGCCGCCGGCGAGGATCTCGCCGATGAAGGTGACGTCGTAGTCCATCAGGCTTGGCACGCCGGTGACCGGGGCGCGCTTCTCGATGAAGTAGGGAAAGCCCATTTCGATGTGGCCGGTCTCGGCTTCGAGCCGCTCGACCATCTGCCGCAGCATGGGTTCGAAATTCTCGACCGAGATCTCGCGCTCGTGGGCGTTGAGGATCTCGACGAAGCGCGACATGTGCGTGCCCTTGAAGTTGTGCGGCAGCCCCACGTACATGTTGAAGGTGGCGACGGTGTGCTGCACGCCGCCGCTGCGGTCACTCACGCGGATGGGGTGGCGGATGCTCTTGATGCCGACCTTGTCGATGGCCATGTGGCGGTGATCGGCGAAGGATTGCACGTCGGGGATGGGTTGGATCGCTTGGTCCATGTCGGGTTCTCTCGTTTCGTTCTTGGGGGGTGATCCTATCGTAGACCCATGCCGTGACGGGTCAAGCATCGCCGCCATCGAAGCGCGCTATCGCCGCCTGGATGCCGTCGGCGTCGAGCCCTACCAGGCGCAGCAGCAGGGCCGGGTCGCCGTGCTCGATGAAGCGGTCCGGCAGTCCCAGGCGCAGCAGCCGGGGTGGGGTGTCCAGCGTCTGGACGATGCGCGCGACTTCGGCTCCGGCCCCGCCGATGACGGCGTTCTCTTCCAGCGTGACGAGCACGTCATGGGTGGCGGCCACGGCGCGTATCGTGGTCTCGTCGAGCGGTTTGACGAAGCGCAGGTTGACCACCGTGGCGTCGAGCCGCTCACCGACTTCGCGCGCTGGCGCCACCATCGAACCGAGGGCGAGCAGCGCGATGCGCCGGCCCTGGCGCAGCAGTTCGGCTTTGCCGATCGGCAAAGGCTCTAACCCTGGATCAAGGGGGACGCCGGGGCCATGACCACGGGGGTAGCGTACCGCTGCTGGGCCGTCGTGCAGGAAAGCGGTGGTGAGCATGCGGCGGCATTCGTTCTCGTCGGCCGGTGCCATCACCACGAGATTGGGCACGCAGGCCAGAAAGCTCAGGTCGAAGGCGCCGTGGTGCGTGGGTCCGTCGGCGCCCACCAGTCCGCCGCGGTCGATGGCCAAGACCACGGGCAGGTTCTGCAGGGCGATGTCGTGGATGAGCTGGTCGTAGGCGCGCTGCAGGAAAGTGGAGTAGATCGCCACCACCGGTTTGAACCCTTCGCAGGCAAGCCCGGCGGCGAGGGTGAGGGCGTGCTGCTCGGCAATGCCGACGTCGAAATAGCGCTCGGGGTATTCCTGGGCGAAGCGCACCAGGCCCGAGCCCTCGCGCATGGCCGGGGTGATGCCGATGAGGCGTGGGTCGCGCGCGGCCATGTCGCAGATCCAGTCGCCGAAGATCTGGGTGTAGGTGGGGCGGCTGGCCTTGGCCGGCTCCAGCCCCTTGGCGTGGTCGAAGCGCGACACGCCGTGATAGAGCACGGGGTCGGCCTCGGCGAGTTTGTAGCCGCGCCCTTTCTTGGTGACGACGTGCACGAAGCGCAGGCCGCCGAGCTTGCGCAGGTTGGCAAGCGTCGGAACCAGCACGTCGAGGTCGTGCCCATCGATGGGGCCGTAGTAGTGGAAACCGAATTCCTCGAAGAGCGTGCCCGGCGGCGAGATCATGCCCTTGACGTGTTCTTCGACGCGTCGCGCGAGCGCCTTGATTGGCGGGGCGGCCGAGAGCACCGTCTCACCCACCCGGCGCGCGGTGTTGTAGGGCTCGCCGCTCAGAAGCCGCGCGAAAACCTGGGTGAGCGCCCCCACCGGCGGCGAGATCGACATCTCGTTGTCGTTGAGGATCACCGTGAGGTCGATTCCGTCGAGGTCGCCGGCGTGGTTGAGCGCCTCGAATGCCATGCCGGCCGACATCGCCCCGTCGCCGATCACCGCCACGCATTGGCGCTTTTCGCCGCGGGCACGGGCGGCGAGCGCCATGCCCAGTGCGGCCGAGATGGAGGTGGAGGAGTGTCCCGTGCCGAAGGTGTCGTAGGGGCTCTCCTCGCGCTTGGGAAAGCCGGAGAGCCCGCCATGCTGGCGCAGCGTGGCCATGCGGTCGCGCCGGCCGGTGAGGATCTTGTGACCGTAAGTCTGATGCCCCACGTCCCAGACGAGGCGATCGTAGGGGGTGTCGTAGACGTAGTGCAGCGCGATGGTGAGTTCGACGGCGCCGAGGTTGGAAGCCAGGTGCCCGCCAGTGTGCGCCACCGTCTCGAGGATGAACTGACGCAGCTCGGCGGCGAGCCGCTTGAGTTCGGGCAGCGACAGGCGGCGCAGGTCGGCAGGGTCGTCGATGCGGCTGAGCAGGGGAAAACGTTCAGTCATGGGGGTCAGCGCCGGCGGTTGGCAACGAAACGGGCGAGCTCGCGCAGGCGCTCGGCGCGCGCGCCCACCGGTTCGAGCGCACCGAGGGTTTCTTCCAGGGTGCGCTGGGCCGCCTCGATCGCTCCCTCCAATCCCAGGAGCGTGACGTAGGTGGCCTTGGCGTGGCGCTCGTCCTTGCCGGCCGTCTTGCCCAGGGTGGCGCTGTCGGCGGTGGCGTCCAGGATGTCGTCGGTGATCTGGAAGAGCAACCCTAGGGCGTTGGCGCCGCGTTCGAGCGCCGTGCAGGCGGTTTCATCGGGTTCGTCGCAGTGAGCGCCGGCGAGGATCGCGTAGCGGATGAGCGCCCCGGTCTTGCACCGATGCAGCGTTTGCAGCGCTTCGAGGGGAATCTTGCGGCCGGTGGCAGCGAGGTCGAGTGCCTGGCCACCGGCCATGCCGTGCGAGCCGGCCGCGCGGGCGAGGCCACGCAAGAGGCCGAGCTGGCGATCGGGTGACAGGCCGGGAAGCGGCGTGGCGAGCAGCTGGAAGGCGAGCGTCTGGAGCGCATCCCCCGTGAGCAGGGCCGTGGCTTCGTCGAAGGCCACATGGACGGTGGGACGGCCATGGCGTAGCGCGTCGTCATCCATTGCGGGGAGGTCGTCGTGCACCAGAGAATAGACGTGGATGAGCTCGACCGCCGCAGCGACGGGCAACAGGGTCTCGATGGGGGCATCGAACCCCTCGCCGGAAGCGAAGACGAGCAGCGGCCGGATACGCTTGCCGCCGCCGAGCACGGCGTAGCGCATCGCTTCGTGCAGGCACCGGGGTTCGGCCTCGGCGGAGGGCAGGATCTGATCGAGGAAGTGTTCGACGAGGGCGCGGCGGCGCTCGCACCACGTCTCGAACGGTTCGCGCTCAGAGAACGTCATCGTTCGGCGGGCGGGTCGAGGGGCACGAGAGTGCCGTTTTCGATGGCGAGCAGCCGCTGCTCGGCTTCGTCGAGCACCTGACGGCAGCGACGCACCAGCGCCACGCCTTGCTGATAGCGCTGCAGCGCCGTCTCCAGCGGCAGGCGGCCGGTTTCCAGCGCCTGGACGATGCGCTCGAGTTCGGTGAGCGCGGCTTCGAAGTCGAGGTGCTCGGGTGCGGCAGTGGATTCGCTCATGTCGCCTCCGTGAGGGTTTTGGGAAGGGTGAAGCGGACGTTTTCCGCCACGCCCGGCAGCTCGGCGATTTCGGCAGCGCCCAGTTCCCGCAACCGGGCGAGCACGCGCTGTACGAGTGCTTCCGGGGCCGAAGCGCCGGCGGTAAGGCCGATGCACCGCGCGCCCTCGATCGTCTCGGCGGTGAGCGCCGTTTCGTCCTCGATGAGGTGCGCCGGAACCCCCAGCGCCGCGGCCACTTCCCGCAGGCGGTTGGAATTGGAGCTGTTGGGCGAGCCGATCACCAGCACGAGATCGCATTGGGCGGCAAGGCGCTTGACGGCGTCCTGACGGTTTTGCGTGGCGTAGCAGATGTCGTCTTTTTTCGGACCGAGGATGTGCGGATAGCGTGCGGTGAGCCGCTCGATGAGGCGCCGGGCGTCGTCGACCGACAGCGTCGTCTGGGTGACGTAGGCGCAGCGTTCGGGGTCGAGCGTGAGCCGGGTGACGTCCTCCTCGGTCTCGACGAGGTGGATGCGATCGGGCACCTGCCCCATCGTGCCTTCCACCTCGGGATGCCCTCGGTGGCCGATCATCACGATGTCGTAGCCTTGGCGGTGCAGGCGCTGTACTTCGTGGTGCACCTTGGTCACCAGCGGGCAGGTGGCGTCGAGCACGGTGAGGCCGCGCGCGCGGGCGCGCTCATGGACTCCTTGGGCCACGCCGTGGGCGCTGAAGACGACCACGGCTCCGTCGGGTACCTCGTCGAGCTCTTCGACGAAGACGGCGCCGCGCGCGCGCAACGACTCGACCACGTGGCGGTTGTGCACGATCTCGTGGCGCACGTAGATGGGGGCGCCGAAGTGCTCGAGCGCCCGCTCGACGATCTCGATGGCCCGATCGACTCCGGCGCAGAAGCCGCGGGGATTGGCGAGCAGGACGGTGGGGGCGGCGTTCATGGGATTCAGCTGATGCCGATGATGTGCACTTCGAGCCGGACGGTCTTGCCGGCGAGCGGATGGTTGAAGTCCACGACGCCGTATTCTTCGGTGAGTTCCCGCACCAGCCCCGCGTAGCGCGAACCGTCGGGGGCGGCGAATTCCAGGAGCGTCATCGCGTCGGTGACTTCCGGGGGGAAATCGGCGCGCGCCACGCGCTCGACGAGCTCGGGGCGATGCGGGCCGAAGGCTTCTTCGGGCGGCAGCGTGAAGACGCGGCGCTCGCCCACGCGCAGGCCCGCCAGGCAGCGCTCGAGCGCCGGCAGCACTTCGCCGGTGCCGAGCTGCAAGGTGGCGGGAGTGGCCTCGAAGGTACTCACCACGGCGGTGCCGTCTTCGAGGAGAAAGCGGTAGTGCAGGGTAACGAGGCTGTCGGGGCGGACGGTGTCGGTCATGTCGCTCATTCCTGGGAAGCGGGGCGAGGGGTATCGTGGGGCCGGCGGTAGTGCCACAGCAGCAGCGCCACACCGACCGTGATGGCGCTGTCGGCAAGATTGAAGGCGGGCCAAGCCCAGCGCCCGGCGTGAAAGAGCAGGAAATCGTAGACGGCGCCGTGCGCCAGCCGATCGATGGCGTTGCCGAGCGCGCCGCCGACGATCAGGCCGTAGGCGAAGCGCTCCATCCGTTCCGCCCCCGGGCTCGCGGCGAGCCACGACAGCCACGCGCTCACGCCGAACGCGAGGGCGAGGAAGAGTCCTCGCTGCCAGCCGCCGGCTTGGGCGAGAAAGCTGAAGGCCGCGCCGGTATTGTATACCGAGACGAGCTGTAGGAAAGGCGCGAGCACCAGGCGTTCGCCCTCGGGAAGCCAGCGCGAGAGGGCGATCTTGCTGCCCTGGTCGAGCGCGATCACCGCCAGGGCGACGGCAAGCGTCGGCCGTAGCCGGGCGAAGGCGCTCATGCCCAGCGGCGCGTCTCGCCCGCGCCGTGCAGATTGTCGATGCAGCGTGCGCACAGGGTGGGGTGCTCGGGGTCGCGGCCCACGTCGGCCTCATAGTGCCAGCAGCGCTCGCATTTGGCGTGCGGGCTCGGTTCGATCTCGATGCCCTCGGCTTCGGGGGTATCGACCTCGACGAGGCGCACTTGGGAGGTGATGAGGGCGAACTTGAGCTCTTCGCCCAAGGCCGCGAGCGCCGTGTAGCGTTCGCCGTGAGCGCGGATCGTGACTTCGGCCTGCAACGAAGGGCCGATGCGGCCCTGCATGCGCACCGCCTCGATCGCCTTGTTGACCGCCTCGCGCGTCTCGAGCACGGTCGCCCAGCGCCGCTCGATCGTCTCGGCCTGTGGGACCGCCGGAATCTTGTGCCAGGTGTGCAGCATCACGCTGTCGTCGTCGCTGCCGGTGAGGTAGGTCCAGATCTCTTCGGCGGTGAAAGCGAGCACCGGCGCCATCAGGCGCACGAAGGCGTGCAGGATGTGGTGGATCGCCGTCTGCGCCGAGCGCCGCGGCAGGCCATTGGCAGGCGTCGTGTAGAGACGATCCTTGAGGACGTCGAGATAGAAGGCGCCCAGTTCCTCGGCGGCGTAGTTCTGCAGCGCCTGCACCACCTTGTGGAATTCGAAACGCTCGTAGTCGGCGCAGACCTGCGCCTGCAGGCGCGCCAGGCGCAGCAGGGCGTAGCGGTCGAGCTCCACCATGTCTTCCACCGGCACCGCATCGCGCGTGTGCTCGAAGTCGGCCACGTTGGCGAGCATGAAGCGCAGGGTGTTGCGCAGCCGCCGGTAGACCTCGACGACGCGATCGAGGATTTCCTTGGAGATGGTGAGCTCGCCGGAATAGTCGGTGGCGGCCACCCACAGGCGCAGGATTTCGGCGCCGAGCGTGTCGGCGACCTGCTGCGGCGCGACGACGTTGCCGCGCGACTTCGACATCTTCAGCCCTTGGCCGTCGACCACGAAGCCGTGCGTGAGCAGCCCCCGGTAGGGCGGATGCCCGTCGATGGCGCAGCCGGTGAGCAGCGACGAGTGGAACCAGCCACGGTGCTGGTCGGAACCCTCTAGGTAGAGGTCGGCCGGGTGTCCCAGCTCGGGGTGCGAGCCGCGCAGCACGTGCACGTGGGTGGTGCCGGAGTCGAACCACACGTCGAGCGTGTCGAGCACTTTCTCGTAGCGATCGGCTTCCTCGCCAAGGAGTTCGCGGGGATCGAGCCGGAACCAGGCGTCGATTCCCTCGCGCTCGACGCGCCGGGCGATCTCCTCGATGAGCTGCGCCGTAGCTGGGTGCGGCTCGCCCGTGGTCTTGTCGACGAAGAAGGCGATCGGCACGCCCCAGTTGCGTTGGCGCGAGATGCACCAGTCGGGACGATTGGCGATCATGGCATGCAGCCGCGCCTGGCCCCAGGCCGGATAGAAGCGCGTAGCCTCCACGCCGCGCAAGGCCTTGTCGCGCAGGGTCTCGCCGTCGGGCAGGGCGCGACCGGGTATCGTATCCATGGCGATGAACCACTGGCCGGTGGCGCGATAGATCGTCGGGCTCTTGTGGCGCCAGCAGTGGGGGTAGCTGTGGCGGATCGGCGCGTGGGCGAAGAGCGATCCGACTTCTTCGAGCTTGGCGACGATCTTCGGGTTCGCGTCCCAGATCGAAAGCCCGCCGAAGAAGGGGAGCGCAGGATCATAGGTCCCGTCGCCGCGCACCGGCATGAGGATGTCTTCCTGGCGCATGCCGGCCTTGAGACAGGTGAGGAAGTCGTCGACGCCGTAGGCCGGGGCCGAATGCACCAGCCCCGTGCCGGTAGAGACATCGACGTAATCGGCCGCGATCACCAGGCTGTCGCGGGCGTAGAAAGGGTGGCGGAAACGCAGCCGGTCGAGCGCCGCGCCGTGCGCCGCGCCCAGCACGCGCCCCTCGAGCCCGTAGCGCGCGAGCGCCTGTTCGCGCAGCGCCGCGGCGAGGATGAGGGCGCCGCGGGGCGTGGCTACCAGCTCGTAGACGACTTCGGGGTGCACGTTGATCGCCTGGTTGGCAGGGATCGTCCACGGCGTGGTGGTCCAGATCACGGCGTAGATCGGCCCCTGCGGCGGCTCGCTCAGGCCGAAGGCGTGGGCAAGGCGCGCGCGCTCGGCGGGGTCTTCTAGGGAAAAGCCGACGTCGATCGCCGGCGAGGTGCGCTCGGCGTACTCGATCTCGGCTTCGGCCAGGGCCGAGCCGCAGTCGAAGCACCAGTTGACGGGTTTGAGCCCCTTGTAGAGGTAGCCGCGCTCGTAGATTTTGCCCAACGCCCGGATTTCGTTCGCTTCGTTGGCGAAGTTCATCGTGAGGTAGGGGTTGTCCCAGTCGCCCAGCACGCCCAGGCGAATGAAATCTTTCATCTGGCGCTGGATCTGCTCGGCGGCGTATTCGCGGCAGCGGCGGCGGGCTTCGTCCGGCGGCAGGTGTTTGCCGTAGAGTTTTTCGATCTGGTGTTCGATCGGCAGGCCATGGCAATCCCAGCCCGGAACGTAGGGGGCATCGAACCCGGCCAGCGTCTTCGAGCGCACGATGATGTCCTTGAGGATCTTATTGACCGCGTGCCCGATGTGGATGTCGCCATTGGCGTAGGGCGGGCCGTCGTGCAACACGAATTTGGGGCGGCCGCGGCAAACCTCGCGGATCTTGCGATAGAGCTTTTTCTGCTGCCATTGCGCGATCCAGCCGGGTTCGCGCTTGGCGAGGTTGGCGCGCATGGGGAAGGGGGTATCGGGCAGATTGAGCGTGGCGCGGTAGTCGGTCATGGATGATCCTCGGTCAGGGGGAACGCTGCGCCGTGGTGCCGATGCCATTGGCGGGCATGGACGACGTCTTCGCCGATCTGGGCGCGCAGGGCGTCCAGATCGGCGAATTTGCGTTCCTCGCGCAGTTTGTGGAAAAAGGCGACGCACACGCGGCGACCGTAGCATTCGCCGCTCCAGTCGAGCAGATGGACTTCGAGCCGCGGCGTGAGCCCGCCCACGGTCGGGCGCAGGCCGATGTTGGCCACCGCGGGCAGGGGCGAGGCGGCAAGCCCCACGACGCTGCAGACATAGACGCCCGGCGGTGCGAGCCGGCGCGCAGACAAGGGGATGTTGGCGGTGGGAAAGCCGAGCGCGCGCCCGAGCTTTTCGCCGTGCATCACCCGGCCCTCGATGCTGTAAGGGCGACCGAGCAGCCGAGCGGCCTGTTCGAGCTTTCCCTCGGCCACCAGGGTACGGATGAGGCTGCTGGAGACGCGCAGTCCGTCGATGCGCACTTCCGGCACCGGCTCGACGGTGAAGCCGAATCGCTCGCCGGCTTCGAGCAGTTCGGCGAGCCCGCCGCCGCGCCGGGCGCCGAAACGGAAGTCGTCTCCGATGACGAGGTGCTGGACGTTGAGCCCGCGCACGAGCAGCGTTTCGATGAATTCCTCAGCCCCGAGTCGCGCAAGGCGAGAATCGAATCGCAGCACGTGCAGGCGGTCGAGCACCGAGTCGGCGAGCGCGAGGAGCTTTTCGCGCAGGGAGCTCAGCCGCGGCGGGGCGGCCTGCGGCGCAAAGAATTCACGCGGGTGGGGCTCGAAGGTGAGGGCGGCGGCTTGGGCGTGCGCTTCGTCGGCGCGCTCGCGCACCAGGCGCAACAAGACCTGGTGTCCGCGATGGACGCCGTCGAAATTGCCGATCGTCAGCACGGTGGGCGGATGAGGTCCGCCGATGCCTCGGATGACGCGCATAGCCGCTATGCCGGAAAAAACTTCGATTATATCGGCTGTGCAGCGAAACGGCGCCGTTTCAGCCTTTGCCGTCTCGGGCTGCCATCAGGAGCCGCGGCGTCGGTGCAGCGGCTTCGAGATAGCGCTGCAGCCCCTTGCTGATCGCCTGCGCCAACCGCTCCTGGTAGGCGGGGTCGTTGAGGCGGCGTTCTTCCTCGGGATTGCTGATGAAGGCGGTTTCGATGAGCACGGCGGGCACGTCGGGGTTGCGCAGCACGGCGAAGTTGGCGTATTCGATGTCGCGTTTGTGCAAGGGGTTGATCTCGCCGAGCGAGGCGAGCAGGTGCCGTCCGAGCTTGGCGGAATCCTGCATGGTGGCGGTGAGGGAGAGATCGAGCAGGGTCTTGGCGACGTGCTCGTTTTTTTGTCCCAGGTTGACCCCGCCGATGAGATCGGCCTCGTTTTCCTTGTTGGCGAGCCAGCGGGCGGTGGTGCTCGAGGCACCACGGTCACTCAGCACATAGACGGAGCTGCCGCGCGGGCTGGAGGAGACGACGGCATCGGCGTGGATGGAGACGAAGAGATCGGCCTGGGCGGCGCGAGCGCGGCGCACGCGCTCACCCAGGGGAACGAAATAGTCGTCGTTGCGGGTGAGGGCGCAGCGCAGCTTGGGCTGCGCATCCAGGATACGTTTCAGCCGGCGGGCCACGGCCAGGGTCACGTCTTTTTCGCGCGAGCCGAAGCGGCCGATCGCGCCCGGATCCTCGCCGCCGTGGCCAGGGTCGATGACGATCACGTAGGGGGCGCTGGCTGGAGTCCGGCCCTTGGCTGGCGGAGAAAGGGTGGCCGCAGGGGGAAGGTCGGGGGTCTCGCTCAGCTGGGGGGTGCCGGCCGTCGATGAGGCCCCATGCTTGTTGCCGAGTTCGGCAAGCAGCGCTTGGATCGGATCGCGCGGCGTTTTGGGGTAGACGTCGATCACCAGGCGATGGCGGTACTGCGCCACCGGATCCAGGGTGAAGATCTGGGGTTCGGCTTTCTGCTTGAGGTCGATGACTACCCGCACGACGTCGGGACGGAACTGACCCACCCGTACGCCTTGGATGTAGGGGTCCTCGGCCGAGATCTTGCCCGGCAGGCTCTTGAGGACTTCGTCGAGGCTCATGCCCGGCAGGTCGATCACCAGGCGGTCGGGATCGGGGACGAACTGGTATTCGAAATGCAGCGGCTGGTTCGCCTCCAGCGTGATTCGCGTATAGTCTTCGGCCGGCCAGGCGCGCACGGCGACGAAGGCCGCTCCCTGCGCCCAGCCCAAGCGGGGCGTGAGGGTGAAGGCGGCAAGCAGCGCACCCGCCTGGCCGAGAAAGCGCCGCCTGCGGGGCGTGACGGTATCGGTCAGCGCGATGGGGCGAGACGGTCGAGGCATTCGCTGGCCCTCGGGGTCGAAGCGGTGAGTCGGGCTTCGCGGCTGCCGTCGGGACGCGGCGCGAGCGCGAGCGTCAGATCCGGCGCCGGCGTGTGCGGTGCGGCTTTTTCCGGCCATTCGACGAGGCACACGCCCGTGCCGTCGAAGTATTCGTCGAGTCCGGCGCCGAAGAATTCCTCTGGCGTCGCGAAGCGGTAGAAATCGAAATGATACAGGTTCAAACCGGACACGGTGTACGGTTCGACGAGTCCGTAGGTCGGGCTCTTGACGGGGCCGGTGTGCCCCAGGGCGCGCAGCATTGCGCGCACGAAGGTGGTCTTGCCGGCGCCAAGGGGGCCGACGAGATGGATGACCCAGCCGGGAGCGAGGCAGGGGGCGAGACGCTGGGCGAGCGCCGCCGTGGCGGCTTCGTCGGCAAGGGGGAGAAGGAGTTCGCGATGCAAGGACATGAGAGGCCTCGGACGGTGGAACCTATCGACTGGGCGGTGCGCAAACGCGCGATCGCCGAAGCAGCGGCCAGGCTCGGGTTTTCGGCGATGCGGGTGGTCGAGCCCGACCTGTCGGCGTGCGAGGCGGGCCTGCTCGCCTGGCTGGAAGCCGGATTCCACGGTGAGATGGATTATATGCGCCGACACGGGCTTTTGCGCGCGCGTCCCGCCGAACTGGTGCCGGGCACGGTACGGGTGATCTCTTTGCGCTTCCCCTATTGGCCGGCGGATGCGGCACCGGCGCAGGAAGTGCTCGCTGACCCGGGGCTCGGCTACGTGTCGCGCTATGCCCTGGGGCGGGATTACCACAAAGCGGTGCGCGCGCGCTTGGCGCGGCTCGTCGCGTTCATGGAGGCGATGGGGCCGCACCGGGGGCGGGTCTTCGTCGATTCGGCGCCGGTGATGGAAGTGGCCCTTGCCGAGCGCGCGGGGCTCGGCTGGCGCGGCAAGCACACGCTCTTATTGAACCGCGAGGAAGGGTCGTTCTTCTTTCTCGGCGAGATCTTCACCGATTGGCCCTTGCCGGTCGACGAACCGGTTGCGCCGCACTGCGGACGCTGCACGCGCTGCCTCGATCTCTGTCCGACCCGGGCGATCGTAGCTCCCTATCGTCTGGACGCGCGCCGATGTATCTCTTATTTGACCATCGAGCATCCCGGGCCGATTCCCGAAGTCCTGCGTCCGGCGATCGGCAACCGCATCTATGGCTGCGACGATTGCCAGCTCGTCTGCCCGTGGAACCGCTTCGCGCGGCGCGTCGATCTGCCCGAATTCACGCCGCGCCACGGGCTGGATGCTCCGATGCTCACTTCGCTCTTTGCTTGGAGCGAGGGCGAGTTCCTGGAAAAGTTCGCCGGCAGTCCGATACGGCGCATCGGTTGGGAACGGTGGCTGCGCAACCTGGCCGTGGCCCTGGGCAACGCCCCCACGAGTCCGGAGGTGGTGGCGGCGCTCATGGCACGGCGCGAGCATCCCTCCGCCCTGGTGCGTGAGCATGTCGCCTGGGCGCTCGCGCGGCATGGAGTGTCTTGAAGGGCGGTGCTACACTCGCGCTTTTGCAGGGAAGGCACAGGATGACGAAGGCGGATCGCCCCATCGGGGTGTTCGATTCCGGCGTGGGCGGCCTGACCGTGGTGCGCGCGCTCATGGAGCGGCTACCGTTCGAATCCATCGTCTATTTCGGCGACACGGCGCGCGTGCCCTATGGGATCAAGTCGCCGGACACCATCGCGCGTTACGCGGCCCAGCTCACCCGTTTCCTGCTCGCGCAGGACGTGAAGATGCTGATCGTGGCGTGCAACACCATGGCGGCGGTGGCGCAGGAAGTGGTGCGCACGCTCGCCGGACCGAACGTGCCGGTGCTCGACGTGATCGAGGCTGGCGCCCGGGCGGCGGTGGCGGCCACGCGCAACGCCACGGTGGGCGTGATCGGTACGCCGACCACCATCAACAGCAACACCTATGCGCTTCGCATTCATGCGCTGCGCGGCGATGTGCGGGTGCATTCACAAGCCTGTGCCCTCTTCGTGCCGCTGGTGGAAGAAGGCTGGCTCGACCATCCGGTCACGCGCCTCACTGCCGAGGAGTACCTCAAGCCGGTGCTCGCCGAAGGAGTGGACACCCTCGTGCTCGGCTGCACCCATTATCCCTTGCTCAAGCCGGTGCTCGCCGACATCGCCGGACCGCAGGTGCGCATCGTCGATTCGGCCGTGACCACGGCCGAGCAGGCGGCGCGGGTACTCGATGGTGCGGAGGGTCTGCGCGCCGGTGCCGGCAGCGTGCCGCGGCACCGCTTCTACGTCACGGACGTGCCGCTGCGTTTCCAGACCATCGCCGAACGATTCCTGGGGCGGGCTTTGCCGGAGGTAGTGCGGGTCGACGTGCCGGAGTAGGGCTCAAGGCTCGGGCCCGGTGGCGACGGGTCGGCGCGCATCGGCGCACCACTCGCTCCACGAGCCGGGGTAGAGGCGCGAGCCGCAAAGCCCCGCCGATTCCATGGCCAGCAGGTTGTGGCAGGCGGTGACGCCGGAACCGCACTGATGCACCACTTCCGACGGATCGCGGCCAGCAAGCAAGGCCGCGAACTCGGCGCGCAGCACCTCGGGCGGACGGAATCGGCCGTGCTCGTCGAGGTTGAGGCGATAGAAGCGGTTGACGGCGCCGGGGATGTGCCCCGCGACCGGGTCGAGCGCCTCGTTCTCGCCGCGATAGCGGTCGGGACTGCGGGCATCCACGATGAGAAAGCGACCGCTCCCGAGCTGGGCGAGGAGCTCTTCGGTGGTGACGGTGGGCATGCACGGCTCGGGCGCGGCAGGGTAGGTGCACGGCCCCGCTTGCCGAACGCTGCGATCGAACGGCAGGTTGTCGCTGCGCCAGGCGTTCCAGCCGCCGTCGAGCACGGCCACGCGCCGATGCCCGATCCAGCGCAGCATCCACCAGGCGCGCGCCGCGAACATCCCCCCATCGTCATCGTAGACCACGACATGCGTCTCGGGCGTGAGGCCGCACGCCCCCACGAAACGAACGAAGTCGCCGTACGGCGGCAACGGATGGCGGCCGTTCGTGCCGGTGCGCGGGCTGGAGAGATCTTCGTCCAGATGCCAGAAGATCGCTCCGGGGATATGGGCTTCCATCCAAGCCCGACGCCCGAGCGCCGGATCGCTGAGATCGTGCCGGCAGTCGATCACCCGCCAGGAAGGATCGTCCAGGTGTTCGGCGAGCGTGCGGGTAGAGACGAGATGGGCGAAGGACTCATGGATTACCGCGTTCATTTCGCCCTTCCTTGAGCCAGGAAAGCGCCTCTTCCTCGGAATCGAACACCTTGATCTCCGCTTCGAGGAAAAGGCTCTCGAGCCAGGTGAGCAGGGCGAGCCAATCGTCTTCGGCCACGATGGCGATGCGGCGAAAGTCGTTCGGATGCTGACGGGCGAAGCGGAATTCCTCCCACGCGGCATCGATCGTGAACCCCAGCATGCCGCGCAGGTCGAGCAAGACGTCTACCGGACCGCCGAAACGGTTGCGGTATTCGACCGCATCCTCGAATTCCTTGAAATCCTCGAGCGTGAATTCGCCGAAGACGGCGGCGGAAATGAAGTCGTCGCGTACTTCGATGGTGATCACGGCGGCGGGCTCCCTGCGGGCGGAAAGGTCGTTTCACACTATAGCGGCACAGTGCCGCCGCTGCAAGTCGCATCCGGGCGCAAGGGCAAGCGCAAGACCGCCCTCAACCCGTGCGGTTGCGCTGCCTCCAGGGATAGGCGGCCATGCAGGGCGCGGGCGAGGTTGGCCGCGATCGACAATCCCAGGCCGCTGCCGCCGGTGTCGGGGTTGCGCGAAGGTTCCAGCCGCACGAAAGGTTCGAGCACAGCCTCGCGCGCCTCGGGCGGAATGCCCGGTCCGTCGTCTTCGACGATGAATTCGCAGCATCCGCCGGCAAGGGGCCGTAAGCGCAGCTTGGCCTGCGTCCCGTAGCGCAGGGCATTGTCGAGCAGGTTGGCGAGGATGCGTCCGAGCGCGGTCGGATCGAGGTGCGCCGTCAGCGCCGAGGCGGGCAAGTCGGCCTCGATCTCGGCGCCCCCTTCGTGATAGAGGTCGAGCAGATCGGCGGTGAAGGCGACGAGGTCCACGTCCTGGTATTCGAGGCGGGGAGTGAGGCTGCGGGCATAGTCGAGGCTGAGTTCGATGAGACGCTGCATTTCGCTGAGGTCGCGTTCGATGCCGGCGCGGGCCTCGTTCTCGGGTAACGATTCCAGGCGCAGGCGGATGCGCGCCAGCGGCGTGCGCAGGTCGTGTGCGATGCCGGCAAGCAGGGCCGTGCGCGCGGCGAGCAGCCGCTCGAGCCGTTCCCGCAAGGCGTTGAGCGTGCGGGCGGTGAGCATTACCTCGTAGGGGCCGTGTTCGGGCAAGACCGCGGCTGGGGACTCGGGCGTAAACGTCTCGAGCGCATGGATGAGCCGCTCCAGTGGCGCAGTGACGCGACGCAAAGCCCACAGGGCAATGAGCCAGGTGCCGAGCCCGGCGAGCGCGAGCGCAGCGACGATGCGCCAGGGGAGTCCGGGCGGCGGTTGGTGCGGCGCCGAGGGCAGCATTGCGCTCAGAGGGGTGCCGTCGGCGAGCACGACCGTGATGCCTGGGCGGGGCCCGGTATCGCTGTCGATCTCCCAGAACGTGAGCTCTTCCAGCGCGAGGAATTCGGCGAACACCTCTTGCCAGGATGGTGGCAGCGGTTGGAATCGGGCTTGGAGCGGCGGCGCGGCCGGTGCGACGATGAGCGGCGCGAACCCCCATGGCTGCGCCGCCTGCAGTCGTTCGCTCAGGGGCAGGGCCTCCATCACCGTCACGGCGCGCGCGAGCGCCTGGGCTGCGTCGCGCTGCAGCCTCGCCTCGGCCGCGGCACGGCCGTGATGCGCGAGCAGGGTCAGCGTGAGGGCGAAGAGGGTGACGACGGCGGCGCTCACCACCCACGCGAGCCGCGTGCTCAGACGCCGGCCGAAGGAAGCCAGCGGCGCTTGGTTCATCAGCGGCGCCTGGTGGTTCATTCGAGCACGTCGACCGGCGCGGCGAGCACGTACCCTTGACCGCGCACCGCGCGGATCGCGCGCGGCGCCTGCGGGTCGGCATCGAGCTTGGCGCGCAGCCGACTCACGGCGATGTCGATGGCGCGGTCGAACACGTCGGCGCTGCGCCCGCGCGTGGCGCGCATGAGGTAGTCGCGCGTGAGCACTTCGTTGGGATGCTGCACGAAGAGCGACAAGAGGGCGAACTCGCTGCCGGTGAGCGGCTGCGACGTGCCATTGGGCAAGCGGAGAGTGCGGGCCACGGTGTCGAATTCGACCGGGCCGATGCGCCAGCGGCGCGGGGCGAGCGAGGGCTGCGCGCCGGGGCCGCGCGTGCGCCGCAGAATCGCCTTGATGCGCGCTTCCAGCTCGCGCGGCAGGAAGGGTTTGGTGAGATAGTCGTCGGCACCGACCTCCAGGCCGAAGACGCGGTCGAAATCGTCGCTGCGCGCAGTGAGCATCAGCACCGGTACCGCCTGGGTGCGCGGATTCGCTCGCAGCCGGCGCAGCACGCTGGGGCCGTCTTCGCCGGGCAACATCCAGTCGAGCACGATGAGATCGGGTAGCCGTTGCGCCAGCACCCCGTCGAGCGCCGCGGCATCGGCCACCGCATCGACCGAGAATCCTCGCCGCCGCAGATCTTCGGCCAGCAGCCGGCGGAATTCGTGGTCGTCGTCGACCAGAACGAGATGATAAGGGGTTTCCATCGCGACGTCCCACCTCAAGGAAGATGTCGCTTCCATTATGGCGCAGCCCCGGCGAAAGGAAAAATGCGCGATCGTCGGCGAAAACAAACGTTACACGCCGCAACCCTGATGAGGGGAAAACGCCTCGTCGGTGTGCTGTAATGACCTCGTCCGCTATGGGACGGAACGCAAGGAGAGATGACGATGAACGCAACGACGCAATCTGCGACTATAAAGAAAGGGGGTGCCCGCCGCTGGCGTCAAGGGGTGCTCGCGCTGGCACTGGCCGGTGCGGCGGCATCGGGGTTTGCCCAGCCGATGGGCCCCGGGCCCGCGCCGATGGGCCCTGCCGGCCCGGGCGCCGGGCCGGCAGCGCGCCAGCAGATGACGCCGGAGCAATGGCGTGAACGCATGCAGCAGCGCCACGAGGCCGAGGTCAAACGTCTCGAGGGCTTGCTGAATCTGCGTCCCGAGCAGCGTGCTGCATGGGAAGAATTCGTCGCTGCCTGGGACAAGCACCGCGAGCAGTTCTTCTCCTACCGCTGGGATCAGGAGGACTCGCGCGCCGTGACGGCGCTGGGGCGGCTACAGCAGCGCGAAGAGATGCTCTCGGCGCACCTGGAGGCGGTGCGCAGTCTGCGCGAGGCGGTGCAGAAGTTCTACACCCAGCTCGACGACGCGCAGCGCGACGTGTTCGATCGCGAGTTCCTGCGCTGGGGTAAAGGGCCGAAAGGCGGAGGACCTCGTCCCCGCTGAGCGGCTTTGCCGAAACGATCGCGGCGCGTGATTGCCTGATCCCGTCGTCGCGATCGTTTTTTTCGATCGTGAGTCCTATTGGCGTGCGGAACAAACGGCTCTAGAATGGGCTCTGAAACGATATCGGTAGCATCACCAGGAGTCCGCCCCTTGAACAACGTCGTCAAGAACCTCGCGATCTGGATCGTCATCGGCATGGTGCTGATGACGGTGTTCAACCAGTTCAACGATCAGCGCCCCGTCGCCGCCAACACCATGGAGTACTCCCAGTTCATGGAGGAGGCGAAGTCCGGGCGCATCACCAAGGCGGTCATCGATGGGCGCGTGGTCAAGGCGCTCACCGTCGATGGGCGCCAGATCACCGTCTATACGCCGGGGGTTCAGGATATCTGGATGGTCTCCGACCTCATGAAGGCGGGGGTGCGCATCTCGGCGACCAAGCCGGACGAGGGCCCGTCGCTGCTCACCAACATCCTCGTGTCCTGGTTCCCCATGCTGTTGCTCATCGGCGTGTGGGTCTTCTTCATGCGCCAGATGCAGGGCGGGGGCAAAGGCGGGGCCTTCTCCTTCGGCAAGTCGCGCGCGCGTCTGCTTGACGAGTCGAGCAACACGGTCACTTTTGCCGACGTCGCCGGCTGCGACGAGGCCAAGGAAGAAGTGCAGGAGCTCGTCGATTTCCTGCGCGATCCCTCCCGTTTCCAGAATCTGGGCGGGCGCATCCCCAAAGGCGTGCTCATGGTGGGCCCCCCGGGTACGGGCAAGACGCTGCTCGCCAAGGCGATCGCCGGCGAGGCCAAGGTGCCGTTCTTCAGCATCTCGGGTTCGGATTTCGTCGAGATGTTCGTGGGCGTGGGCGCGGCGCGTGTGCGCGACATGTTCGAGCAGGCGAAGAAGCACGCTCCCTGCATCATCTTCATCGACGAGATCGACGCCGTGGGCCGCCAGCGCGGCGCCGGGCTGGGCGGCGGCAACGACGAGCGCGAGCAGACGCTCAACCAGCTGCTCGTCGAGATGGACGGCTTCGAGGGCGCAAGCGGCATCATCGTGATTGCCGCCACCAACCGTCCCGACGTGCTCGACCCGGCGCTGCTGCGCCCGGGGCGCTTCGACCGGCAGGTGGTGGTGTCGCTGCCCGACGTGCGCGGCCGCGAGCAGATCCTCAAGGTGCACATGCGCAAAGTGCCGATCGCGCCCGATGTCGACGTCTCCATCCTTGCGCGCGGCACCCCCGGCTTCTCCGGCGCGGATCTCGCCAACCTCGTCAACGAGGCGGCGCTCTTCGCCGCGCGCAGCAACAAGCGCCTGGTGGATATGGACGACTTCGAACGGGCCAAGGACAAGATCATGATGGGGGCCGAGCGGCGCTCGCTCATCATGTCCGACGAAGAACGGCGCAACACGGCCTATCACGAAGCCGGGCACGTGGTGGTGGCCAAGCTCCTCGACAAGACCGACCCCGTGCATAAAGTCACCATCATCCCGCGCGGTCGCGCCCTGGGCGTGACCATGCAGCTGCCCGAGGGCGACCGCTACAGCCAGGACCGGGAACGGCTGCTGCAGACCATCGCCGTGCTCTTCGGCGGGCGCATCTGCGAAGAGATCTTCATGCACCAAATGACTACCGGCGCCTCCAACGACTTTCAGCGCGCCACCGACATCGCGCGCAAGATGGTCACGCAGTGGGGCATGTCCGACGTGCTCGGCCCGATGGTCTATGGTGAAGAGGAGGGCGAGATCTTCCTGGGCCGCTCGGTGACCACGCACCGCAACGTCTCCGAGGCGACCATGCAGAAGGTCGACGCCGAGATCCGGCGCATCATCGACGCGCAGTACGCTCTGGCGCGGCGCCTCATCGAGGAGAACCGCGACAAGGTCGAGGCGCTCGCCCAGGCCCTGCTCGAATACGAGACGCTGGACGCCGAGCAGATCGACGACATCATGGCCGGTCGCCCGCCCCGTCCGCCCAAGGATCAAGGCAATGGCGGTGCGCCACGCCGCAGTGGCTCTTCGCCAGGGCGGGCGAGCGAGCCCCGGCCCGGAGCGGCGCCCGACTCTCCCGAACCGGCGCTGTGATGCGGTGGCTGCAGGCTGGACGCTTTCGGCTCGATCTCTCCGAGCCGAAAGTGATGGGCATCGTCAACCTCACCGAGGATTCCTTCTCCGGCGACGGGCTCGGCGCGCAGCACGACCGCGCGCTGCGCCAGGCCGAAGCCTTCATCGCGGCGGGGGTCGATCTGCTCGATCTCGGGGCGGAGTCGACACGCCCCGGGGCCGAGCCGGTGCCGGCCGAGCGGGAGCTCGAACGCTTGCTGCCGGTGCTGGAAGCCCTGCGCGGGGCGCCGGTGCCGCTGTCGGTCGATACGATGAAGCCCGAAGTGATGCGTGAAGTGCTGCGCGCCGGGGCCGATCTCATCAACGACGTGGCCGGATTCCGCCTGCCCGGCGCCATCGAGGCGGTGGCCGGCAGCGACTGCGCCCTGTGCGTCATGCACATGAAAGGCGAGCCGCGCACCATGCAGCAGTCTCCTGCCTATGAAGATGTGGTTGCGGAGGTGGAGACATTCCTCGCGCAGCGCACGGCGGCGCTATGTGCGGCGGGCGTTGCGCGCGAGCGCATCCTGTGGGATCCGGGTTTCGGCTTCGGCAAGACGCTCGCGCACAACGCGGCGCTCTTTCGCGCCTTGCCGCGGCTGGCGGCGCACCAGCCGCTCCTGGTGGGCGTGTCGCGCAAAACCATGATCGGGCAGATCACGGGGCGGCCCGTGGGCGAGCGGCTCGCCGGCAGCCTCGCGGCCGCCGTGCTCGCGTGGGCGAACGGCGCCTCCATCGTGCGGGTGCACGACGTGGCGGCTACGGTCGATGCCCGCGAGATCCTGCGCGCCCTGGGGCCGGTCGCCGCAGACGGGGCGCTGGCCTGAACCTTGCCGTCTGATTTCATGCGACAATTCGCACCCTCTGTCATCCGGGGGTAAGGATGGGTCGTTATTTCGGTACGGATGGCATTCGCGGCCGCGTCGGCGAGCCGCTGATGTCGCCGGATTTCATCTTGAAGTTGGGCCATGCCGCCGGGCGGGTGCTCGCGCGGCAATCACGCGGTGCTGCCAAGCGCCCCGCAGTGCTCATCGGCAAGGATACGCGCATCTCCGGCTACATGATCGAGTCGGCACTGGAGGCCGGTTTGTCGGCAGCCGGCGTCGACGTGGTGCTGTGTGGTCCTTTGCCGACGCCGGGGGTGGCCTATCTCACCCGCGCCCTGCGGCTGGAAGCCGGCGTGGTCGTGAGCGCTTCGCACAATCCCTATCCCGACAATGGCATCAAGTTTTTCGGCCCCGACGGCGAGAAACTGCCCGATGCGCTGGAAGCCGAGATCGAGGCGGCGCTCGAGGCACCGCTCGTCTGCCGTGAGGCGCACGAGCTGGGCCGCGCCCGCCGGCTGGACGATGCCGCCGGCCGCTACATCGAGTTCTGCAAGAGCACGTTCCCCGCTTCGATGTCGCTCGAAGGGCTGAGGCTGGTGCTCGATTGTGCCCATGGCGCGGCCTATCAGGTGGCTCCGGCGGTATTCCACGAACTGGGCGCCGAGGTGGTGGCGCTCGCCAACCAGCCCAACGGCTTCAACATCAACGAAGGCGTCGGGGCGACGCATCCCGAATACCTGCAGGCCATGGTCCGCACGCACGAGGCGGATCTGGGCATCGCCCTCGACGGCGACGGAGACCGGGTGATCATGGCCGATGCCGAGGGCCGCCTCTATGACGGCGACGAGCTCCTCTACGTGATCGTGCGCGATCGGGTGCTCTCCGGGGGATCCATCGAAGGCGTGGTCGGTACGCTCATGTCGAATCTGGGGCTGGAGCACGCCTTGCAGCGGCTCGGCGTGAAACTCGTGCGCGCCAAGGTGGGTGATCGCTACGTCGCCGAGGCGCTGCGCGAGCGGGGCTGGAGCTATGGCGGCGAAAATTCGGGGCACCTGCTGTGCCGCGAGGTCCATACCACGGGGGACGGCATCGTGAGCGCCCTGCAGGTGCTCGCCGCCTTGCGGCGCCGGGGCGAGACCTTGGCGCAGGCCTGCGCCGATCTCGTGCGCTATCCCCAGGTCTTGCGCAACGTTCCGGTGCCGCGCGGCTACGATTGGCAGGCACAACCGACGGTGGTGGAGGCCTGCCGCGCCGCCCAGGCCGATCTTGCGCAGGAGGGACGGATTTTATTGCGCCCGTCCGGCACCGAGCCGCTGTTGCGCGTGATGGTGGAAGGGCGCGACGCCGCGCTCGTACGGCGCTGGGCCGAGGACATCGCCGCCGCGGTCGAAGCCTCGCTCGTCGCGGAAAACGCATCGATGCGCTCGGGGGCGAACCCATGAAGAAGATCGTGCTCGGCAACTGGAAGTCCTTGGGGGATACGGCGAGCAACGCCGTCCTGCTCGCCGCGCTGGCCGCTCATCCGCCGGCGGCCGGCGTCGAGGTCGGCGTCTGTGTCCCCTTTCCTTTTCTTGCCCAGGCGAGGGCGGTGCTGGAGGGCACGGCGATCGGCTGGGGGGCGCAGAACGTCAGCCCCTTTGGCGCCGGGGCCTATACCGGAGAAGTGCACGCCGGAATGCTTGCCGAATTCGGCTGTCGCTACGCCCTCGTGGGACATTCGGAGCGGCGTCAGCTTTTTGCCGAGACGGACGAACGGATTGCTGATAAAATCGATCGTTTGTTGGCGGCAAACGTCCGGCCCGTGGTCTGCGTCGGCGAGACGCTCGCCGAGCGCGAGGCAGGCGGATGGCGCGAGACGCTCGGCCGGCAGGTGGCGGCGCTCGCCGCCCGGCTCGGTCCCGAGAAACTTTCCCGCGCCTGGTTTGCCTACGAGCCGGTCTGGGCGATCGGCACGGGACGTGTGGCCGCGCCGGCCGACATCGCCGAGGCGCACGCCTTCTTGCGTGAGCGGCTCATGGCGCTCGGGCTGCCGGCCGAAGAGGTCGTGATCCTCTATGGGGGCAGCGTCAAGGCGGACAACGCCCAAGGGGTTTTCGCCGTGCCGGGGTGCGATGGCGCGCTCGTCGGGGCGGCTTCGCGCGTCGTCGAGGAATTCATTGCCATCGTTGCCGCGGCCGGTTCCGCGGTGGCTCGAGGATAAGGAAACGAATCATGTCTGGACTCTGGTTTTCCGTCGTCTTGACGATCCACGTCATCATCGCCGTCGCACTCATCGTGCTGGTGCTGTTGCAGCGGGGCAAGGGGGCCGATGCGGGCGCGGCCTTTGGCGGAGGCTCTTCGGCGAGTCTCTTCGGCGCAAGCGGCGGAGCGAATTTCCTCAGCCGCACCACGGCGGTGCTCGCCACGCTCTTCTTTCTCACGAGCTTGACGCTCACCTACCTCGCAAGCCATCGCCGCGTCGAAGGGCAGGGGAGCATCATGCAAAGCGCTCCCGCCGAACCGGCGCCGCAGTCGTCGGCCCCTGCGCCTTCTCAGGCGCCGGCCGTGCCGCAGTAAAAGAGCGCTTGCAAAAACGCGGGCTTCCGCTATAATTCGCGAACTACGCAAGCCGACGTGGTGGAATTGGTAGACACGCCATCTTGAGGGGGTGGTGGCGCAAGCCGTGTGAGTTCGAGTCTCACCGTCGGCACCAGGAAAAGCAGCCGAAACCGCTGCTTTTTTTTCGTCGAATCTATGATAAATAAATAACAACGACAACGCCGGGTTTCGTTCGTCTGGGCTCTGAAGAGCGGCAGGTTTTGCGCTATCATGAGGCCGTATTCCCGACGAGCGGAGCAGCCGAGAGGTGATCATGATCGAGAATTACTTTCCGGTGTTCGTGTTTCTCGTGGTCGCGCTGCTCTTTAGCATGGCGCCGGTTTTGCTCGGCTGGTTGCTCGGCCCGCGGCGGCCCGATCCGGAAAAACTCTCGCCCTATGAGTGCGGCTTCGAGCCTTTCGAGGATGCGCGCATCCGCTTCGACGTCCGCTACTACCTGATCGCGATCCTCTTCATCCTGTTCGATCTCGAAATCGCCTTCCTCTTCCCTTGGGCGGTGGTCTTCAAAGAGATGATCGCCGAGGGGACGCACGCGCTCTATGTGTTCGGTACCGTCATGATTTTCCTGGCGGTGCTGGTGATCGGCTACGTCGTCGAGTGGAAGAACGGCGCGCTCGACTGGGAGTGAAACGATGAGCATCGAAGGGGTCATGCGCGAGGGCTTTCTCACCACCTCGCTCGATACGATCATCAACTGGACCCGTACCGGCTCGCTGTGGCCCATGACCTTCGGGCTGGCCTGCTGCGCGGTGGAGATGATCCACGCCGGCTGCGCACGCTACGATCTCGACCGCTTTGGCGTCGTCTTTCGTCCCAGCCCGCGCCAATCCGACGTGATGATCGTCGCCGGCACCCTGTGCAACAAGATGGCTCCGGCCCTGCGCAAGGTCTACGACCAGATGCCCGAGCCGCGCTGGGTGATCTCCATGGGCTCGTGCGCCAACGGCGGCGGCTACTATCATTACTCCTACTCGGTGGTGCGCGGTTGCGACCGCATCGTGCCGGTAGACGTTTATGTGCCTGGCTGCCCGCCTACGGCCGAGGCGCTGCTCTACGGCATCATACAGCTGCAGAACAAGATCAAGCGCACCTCGACCATCGCGCGCTGAAGTCCCGGAGATCCTGCCCATGAGTCGCATCGAACGTTTGGCGCAAACCCTGCAGGAGGTGCTCGGCGAGAAGGCGCTCGAGGTGCTCGTCGATCGCGGCGAGGTCACGCTGCGGGTGAGCGCCGCCGACTATCCCGTGGTGGCCGAGCTGCTGCGCGATCATCCCGATCTGGCTTTCGAGCAGCTCATCGACCTCTCCGGTCTCGATTATTCCGGCTACGGCAATCGCCCGTGGCCTGGCCCGCGCTTCGCCGTGGCCGTGCACCTGCTGTCGTTGCAGCACAACGTGCGCCTGCGCCTCAAGACCTTCGCCGAAGACGACGAATTTCCCATGCTCCCTTCGCTGATCGAGGTCTGGCCCAGCGTCGACTGGTACGAGCGCGAGGCGTTCGACCTCTTCGGCATCCTCTTCGAGGGGCACCCCGACTTGCGGCGCATTCTCACCGATTACGGCTTCGTGGGGCATCCGCTGCGCAAGGATTTTCCGGTGAGCGGTCACGTCGAGATGCGCTACGACCCCCATTTGCGCCGTGTGATCTACCAACCCGTCACGATCGAGCCGCGCGTCAACGCGCCGCGCATCGTGCGCGAAGCCCACTACGGGGACGTCGACCATGGCTGAGATCCGCAACTACACGATCAACTTCGGTCCGCAGCACCCCTCGGCCCACGGCGTGCTGCGGCTCATTCTCGAGCTCGACGGCGAGGTGGTCGAACGCGCCGATCCACACATCGGGCTGCTGCACCGCGGCACCGAGAAACTTGCCGAAACGCGCACCTGGGTGCAATCGGTCCCCTACATGGACCGGCTGGACTACGTCTCGATGATGTGCAACGAGCATGCCTACTGCATGGCCATCGAACGGCTGCTCGGCATCGAGGTGCCGATCCGCGCCCAGTACATCCGGGTGATGTTCGACGAGATCACGCGCATCCTCAACCACCTGCTCAACATCGGCACGCACGCGCTCGACATCGGCGCCATGACCATGGTGCTCTACACCTTCCGCGAGCGCGAAGACCTCATGGATGCGTACGAGGCGGTCTCCGGTGCGCGCATGCACGCGGCCTATTACCGGCCGGGCGGCGTCTATCGCGACCTTCCCGACCAGATGCCGAAGTACCAGGTGAGCAAAGTCAAGGACGAGAAGCGGGTACGCGAGCTCAACCGCAACCGCGAGGGGTCGTTGCTCGACTTCCTCGAAGATTTTACCGAGCGCTTCCCCAAGTACCTCGACGATTACCACGAGCTGCTCACCGACAACCGCATCTGGAAGCAGCGCACCGTCGGCATCGGCGTCGTCTCGCCCGAACAGGCGCTCGCCTGGGGCTTCACCGGACCCATGCTGCGCGGCTCCGGCGTGGCCTGGGACCTGCGCAAGAAGCAGCCCTACGAGGTCTACGACCAGCTCGAATTCGACGTTCCCGTGGGCACCAACGGCGACTGCTACGACCGCTACCTGGTGCGCATGGAAGAGATGCGCCAATCGAACCGCATCATCAAGCAGTGCATCGACTGGCTGCGCAAGAACCCGGGCCCGGTGATCACCGACAACCACAAGGTGGCCCCGCCGCCGCGGGCCAAGATGAAGGAAGGGATGGAAGAGCTCATCCACCACTTCAAGCTGATGACCGAGGGCATCCACGTGCCGCCGGGTGAGGTCTATGCTGCGGTCGAGCATCCCAAAGGCGAATTCGGCGTCTATGCCGTCTCCGACGGTGCCAACAAGCCCTACCGCGTCAAGCTGCGCGCGCCGGGTTTCGCGCATCTGTCGGCGATGGACCGCATGGCGCGGGGCCATCTCGTCGCCGACGTGGTGGCGATCATCGGGACCATGGACATCGTCTTCGGCGAAATCGACCGCTGAGACGGGGAGAACGCACGACCATGCTGAGTCAAGACTCGCTCGCGAAAATCGATCGCGAAATCGCCAAGTATCCCGAGGGCCAGAAGCGTTCGGCAGTGATGGCGGCACTGCGCATCGCGCAGGAAGAGAAGGGGTGGCTCGCCCCGGAGACGATCGAATTCGTCGCCAACTATCTCGAGATCCCGCCGGTAGCCGCCTATGAGGTCGCGAGCTTCTACAACATGTACGATCTCGAACCGGTGGGCAAGCACAAGATCACCGTGTGCACCAACCTGCCGTGCGCCCTCTCGGGCGGAGTCCATGCCGCCGAATACCTCAAGCAGAAGCTCGGCATCGACTTCGGCGAGACCACGCCCGACGGTCTCTTCACGCTCAAGGAAGGCGAGTGCATGGGGGCCTGCGGCGACGCTCCGGTGATGCTCGTCAACAACCACCACATGTGCAGCTGGATGACGAAGGAAAAGATCGACCAGCTCATCGAGCAGCTGAGGGCCAAATGAGCGCGCAAGGACTGATCCTCAAAGGACTCGACGGCGACCGCACCTGGCGGCTAAAAGACTACGAAGCGCGCGGCGGCTACTCGGCCCTGCGCCGGCTCCTGGCGGAGAAAGTGCCGCCGGAGCAGGTGATCCAGGAAGTCAAGGCTTCGGGGTTGCGCGGCCGCGGCGGTGCGGGCTTCCCCACCGGCCTGAAGTGGAGCTTCATGCCGCGGCAATTTCCTGGCGAGAAGTACGTCGTATGCAACTCCGACGAGGGCGAGCCGGGCACTTTCAAGGATCGCGACATCCTGCGCTACAACCCGCACGCCGTCATCGAGGGCATGATCATCGCCGGTTATGCCATGGGGTGCCGGCGCGGCTACAACTACATCCACGGTGAAATCTTCGAAGTCTATCTGCGCTTCGAAGAGGCGCTCGAGGAAGCCCGCGCCGCGGGGTACCTCGGCGAGAATATCCTCGGCAGCGATTTCTCCTTCGACCTCTACGCGCATCATGGCTATGGCGCCTACATCTGCGGCGAGGAAACGGCGCTGCTCGAGTCGATCGAAGGCAAGAAGGGGCAGCCGCGCTTCAAGCCGCCTTTCCCGGCGAGTTTCGGCCTCTACGGCAAGCCCACCACCATCAACAACACCGAGACCTTCGCCTCCGTGCCTTTCATCCTGCAGATGGGCGGCGAAGCCTTCCTCAACCTCGGCAAGCCCAACAACGGCGGCACGAAGATCTTCTCCGTGTCCGGTCACGTCAATCGTCCCGGCAACTACGAGGTGCCTCTGGGCACCCCCTTTGCCGAGCTGCTGGAGATGGCCGGCGGCGTGCGCGGGGGGCGCAAGCTCAAGGCGGTGATTCCCGGCGGCTCTTCGGCCCCGGTGCTGCCGGCCGAGATCATGATGCAATGCACGATGGACTACGGTTCCATCGCCAAGGCCGGTTCCATGCTCGGTTCGGGCGCGGTGATCGTGATGGACGAGACCACCTGCATGGTCAAGGCCCTGGAGCGCCTCTCCTACTTCTATTTCGAAGAATCCTGCGGGCAATGCACCCCTTGCCGCGAGGGCACCGGCTGGCTCTACCGCGTCGTGCATCGCATCGAGCACGGGCAGGGACGGCCCGAAGATCTCGCGCTGCTCGAATCGGTCACCGGCAACATCATGGGGCGCACCATCTGCGCCCTGGGCGATGCGGCCTCGATGCCGGTGCAGAGCTTCATCAAGCACTTCCGCAGCGAATTCGAGCATCACATCGAGCACAAGCAGTGTCTGGTGCCGCCCGAAGTGCAGCGGGCGGGAAGTGAAATCTACGTGGGGCCGTCATGCTAGAACTCGAAATCGACGGGAAGCCGGTCCAGGTCGACGACGGCAGCACCGTGATGGATGCGGCGAAGAAGCTGGGCATCTACATCCCGCACTTCTGCTATCACAAGAAACTGTCGATCGCCGCCAACTGCCGCATGTGCCTGGTGCAGGTGGAGAAGGCGCCCAAGCCGCTGCCGGCCTGCGCCACGCCCGCCACCAACGGCATGAAGGTATATACGCACTCGCCAGCGGCGGTGAAGGCGCAGAAAGGGGTGATGGAGTTCCTCCTCATCAACCACCCCCTCGACTGCCCGATCTGCGACCAGGGCGGTGAGTGCCAGCTGCAGGATCTGGCCGTCGGTTACGGACAAACCGCCTCCCGTTATCAGGAAGAGAAAAGGGTCGTACACGAGAAGGATCTCGGGCCCCTGGTGCAGACCTTCATGACGCGCTGCATCAACTGCACCCGCTGCGTGCGCTTCCTCGACGAGATCGGCGGCTACCAGGAGATGGGGCAGGCGTTCCGCGGTGAGCGGGCCGAGATCATGCCCTTCCTCGGGCGCACGATCGACTCCGAGCTCTCGGGCAACATCATCGACCTCTGCCCGGTCGGTGCGCTGACTTCCAAGCCCTTCCTCTACCGCGCGCGTACCTGGGAACTCACCCGGCGCCGCTCGGTGAGCCCGCACGACGGTTTCGGTTCGAACCTGATCGTGCAGTCGCGCCACGACGTGGTCAAGCGCGTGCTGCCGCTCGAAGTGGAAGCCATCAACGAATGCTGGCTCTCCGATCGCGACCGGTTTGCCTATCCCGGGCTCGAAGCGGCCGACCGGCTCACGACCCCGCTCGTCAAACGTGACGGCCAATGGGTCGAAGTCGATTGGGCGACCGCGCTCGAAGTGGCGGTCAATCGCCTCAAGAGCGTCATCGACGAAGAGGGGGCGCAGCAGGCGGCCTTCCTCGCTCATCCCATGGCTACCGTCGAAGAGCTCCATCTGCTCAAGCGTTTGGGTGAGGCGTTGGGCGTGGGTCTGGTCGATGCGCGTCCCGATCGGCTGGATGCCAGAGCCGACGCCGCCCGCGGGGCCGCCGCCTGGCTCGGCATGGATTATGCCGCTATCGCCGAGCTCGATCGCCTCTTCGTGATCGGCTCGACCCTGCGCCAGGAACTACCGCTGCTCGCGCATCGCGTGCGTCAGGCGGCCAAACGCAGGCTCAAGGTGGCTGCGCTCGATTTTGTCGCCGACGACTGGCGCCTGCCGGTCGCGCCGCGCCTCGTGGCCAAACCGAGCGAATTCGTGGCGCGGCTCGCATCTATCGTGCGCGCTGTGGCCGAGGAAAAAGGCGTGACCCTGCCGGCCGTGGCTGAGGCGGCCGCGGCGCCAAACGAGGCCGAACGGGCGCTTGCCCAGCAGCTGCTCTCGGGAGAGCGCCGGGCGATTTGGCTCGGAGCGGTCGCTCTGGCGCATCCGGATGCAGCGGCGATCGAATCGCTCGCATCCGAGCTCGCCCAGCTCACGGGGGCGACGCTGGGTTGGCTGCCGGCCGGAGCGAATGCCGTCGGGGCGCAGCTCGTGGGGGCGATCGGGGCCGAGACGGCGCTCGCTTCGCTTGAACAGCCGCGCCGGGCCTACCTGCTGCTGCACCTCGAACCGGAAGATTTCGCCGATCAAGCGGCGGCGCGCAACGCCTTCGAGCGCGCGCGCACCGTGGTGGCGCTCACCCCTTACGCCGGCGAGGCGCTGCGCGCCTGTGCCGACGTGCTGCTGCCGGTGGCGCCTTTCACCGAAACATCCGGCACCTTCGTCAATCTTGCCGGCATGGCGCAGTCCTTCACCGCCGTGGTGCGCCCCAAAGGGGAGACCCGGCCGGGGTGGAAGGTGCTGCGCGCCATCGGTGCGATGCTCGGATTCGCCGGCTTCGCCCAGCAGAGCTCGGAAGAGGTGAAGGCCGAGGCCCTGCCCGAAGGCTGGCAGGCGCGGCTCGCGCACAGCGGCGCTTCCGGCTTCCTGGCCGCGACGCGGCCTGCCGGCGAAGGGCTGGAGCGCATCCCGCTCGCACATCCTTACGCGCGTGATCCGATCGTGCGCCGTTCCCCGCCGCTGCAGCAGACGGCCGAGGCGCGGCGTCTGCGTCTGGCGCGGATTCATCCGGATACGGCGCAGGCGCTGAAGGTAGCCGAGGGGGATCAGATCGCCGTGGGTGCCGGGTGTGTGGCCGAGGCGGCGCTGGACGCGAGCGTGCCGCCGGGCGCCGTACTGCTGGCTCTGGATGGGGTGTTCGCCCAGGCGGGAAGGCCGTGGGCGGTGCTGAGCGTGGAGCGTGCATGATGGAATCGACCTGGCAAACCCTCGCCTCTTGGTTCGGCCCGGCCTGGCCGACGGTCTGGGTGCTCTTGAAGATCGTCGTGCTCCTCATCCCCCTCATGCTGGCCGTGGCCTATCTCACTTTCGCCGAGCGCAAGGTCATCGGCTACATGCAGGTGCGCATCGGACCGAACCGCGTCGGTCCCAAGGGGTGGTTGCAGCCGATCGCCGATGCTCTGAAGCTCCTTTTCAAGGAAGTGATCTTCCCCACGCAGGCGAACAAGGCGCTGTACGTGATCGGGCCGATCATGGCACTCACGCCGGCTCTGCTTGCCTGGGTGGCGATTCCCTATGGCGAAGGGATGTGGATCGCGAACATGGATGCCGGCGTGCTCTTCCTGCTCGCGGTCACCTCGCTCGAGGTCTACGGCATCATCATCGCCGGCTGGGCCTCCAACTCCAAGTACCCCTTCCTCGGGGCGATGCGCGCCTCGGCGCAGATGGTCTCCTACGAGGTGGCGATGGGCTTCGCGCTCATCTGCGTGCTGCTCATCGCCGGCAGTCTCAACTTCCAGGACATCGTCCATTCGCAGGCGCAGGGGCGATTCGCGCAGATGGGTCTGGGATTCCTTTCCTGGAACTGGCTGCCGCTCTTGCCGTTGGCGGTGGTGTACTTCATCTCGGGCGTGGCCGAAACGAACCGCGCCCCCTTCGACGTGGTCGAGGGTGAATCCGAGATCGTCGCCGGGCACATGGTGGAGTATTCGGGGATGGCGTTCGCGCTCTTCTTCCTCGCCGAATACGCCAACATGATCCTGGTTTCTTTCCTCACCTCGATCTTCTTCTTCGGCGGCTGGCTCTCCCCCGTGGGATTCCTGCCCGACGGCCTGCACTGGCTGGTCATCAAGGCGGCGGTCTTCCTCTTCCTTTTCCTGTGGTTCCGCGCCACCTTCCCGCGGTTCCGCTACGACCAGATCATGCGCTTGGGTTGGAAGGTCTTCGTGCCGGTCACCTTGATCTGGCTGTTCGTGGTGACGGTGTGGATGTTGTCGCCGCTGTCGATCTGGCGCTGAGGAGAATCATACGATGGGCGCGCACAACCTGATCGGAACCTTGTTCCTGAAAGAGCTCTTCAAGGGGCTCGCCGTGACCGGGCGGCACTTCTTCGCCCGCAAGATCACGGTGCAATATCCCGAAGAGCGCACGCCGCAAAGCCCCCGTTTCCGGGGATTGCACGCGCTGCGCCGCTATCCCAACGGCGAGGAGCGCTGCATCGCCTGCAAGCTGTGCGAGGCGATCTGCCCGGCCATGGCCATCACCATCGAGGCCGAGCCGCGCGCCGACGGGTCGCGCCGCACCACGCGCTACGACATCGACCTGACCAAGTGCATCTTCTGCGGGTTTTGCGAAGAGGCCTGCCCGGTCGATGCCATCGTCGAGACGCGGGTGTTCGAGTACCACGGCGAGCAGCGCGGCGACCTCTATTACACCAAGCAGATGCTGCTGGCGGTGGGCGACAAGTACGAAGCGCAGATCGCCGCCGACCGGGCGGCCGACGCGAAGTATCGTTGAGACGGGAAAAGGACAGGCCATGGAATTCCAAACCGTCGTGTTCTACCTCTTCGGCGCGATCGCGGTGGCCGCGGCCCTGGGCGTGATCCTGGTGCGCAACCCGGTGCATGCCGCGCTCTTTCTGGTGCTCGCCTTCTTCTCCTCGGCGGCGATCTGGCTCTTGCTCGAGGCGGAATTCCTGGCCATCGCGCTCGTGCTCGTCTATGTGGGCGCCGTGATGGTGCTCTTCCTCTTCGTCGTGATGATGCTCGACATCAACATCGACCGACTGCGCGAGGGTTTCTGGTCCAACCTGCCGCTGGGGTTGCTGGTGGCGGCGGTGCTGGTGGTCGAGATGGTGCTGGTGCTCACGGGCGACTTCTTCCGCCAAGCGCCGGCGCCAGTGCCCCTGCCGGCCGATGCGAGCAACACCGCCGACATTGGACGGGTGCTCTATACCGTCTATGCCTATCCGTTCGAAATCGCGGCCATGGTGCTGCTGGTGGCGATGGTCGCCGCGGTGAGCCTGACGCTGCGCAAGCGCAAGGACGCGCGTTATCTCGATCCGGCCGAGCAGGTGAAGGTGAAGGCGGCCGATCGGCTGCGGGTGATCTCCATGCCCGCGGAAAAAGAGTGAGCGGGGAGACATGATGCTGACCTTGTCCCATTTTCTGGTGTTCGGCGCGATCCTGTTCGCGATCAGCGTGGTGGGGATCTTTCTCAACCGCAAGAACCTGATCGTGCTGCTGATGGCCATCGAGCTGATGCTGCTGGCGGTCAATACGAACTTCGTTGCCTTCTCGCGCTATCTCGGCGATATCCACGGCCAGATCTTTGTCTTCTTCATCCTGACGGTGGCGGCGGCCGAGTCCGCCATCGGGCTGGCGATCCTGGTGGTGCTGTTCCGCAACCGCCGCACCATCCACGTCGATGACCTCGACCAACTGAAGGGTTGATCCGATGAGCGCGATGAACGAAATGAAAACGCTCTATCCCTTGGTGCCGCTCGCGCCGCTGGCAGGTTCCATCGTCGCGGGGCTCTTCGGACGCTGGGTGGGTCGCCGCGGGGCGCACACGGTGACCATCCTCGGGGTGCTCGTGGCCTTCCTCGCCTCGGTGGCGATCTATTTCGACGTCAAGGCCGGCAATACCTTCAACGGGCCGCTCTATGTCTGGGGCACGAGCGACGGGCTCTCCTTCCAGGTGGGCTTTCTCATCGATCCCCTCACGGTGATGATGATGCTCGTGGTCACCTTCGTGTCGCTGATGGTGCACATCTACACCATCGGCTACATGGCGGACGATCCGGGCTATACGCGCTTTTTCAGCTATATCTCGCTCTTTACCTTCTCGATGCTGATGCTGGTGATGGCCAACAACTTCCTGCAGCTCTTCTTCGGCTGGGAAGCGGTGGGTCTGGTGTCGTACCTGCTGATCGGTTTCTGGTATACACGCCCCAGCGCCATCTACGCCAACCTCAAGGCTTTCCTCGTCAACCGCGTCGGCGACTTCGGGTTCCTCCTGGGCATCGGGCTGGTGGCGGCCTACGCTGGCTCGCTCGACTATACCGAGGTGTTCGCCAAGGCCGAACATCTGGCGGGGCTCACCGAGACGGTCACCGGCTGGCCGCTGGTGACCGCCATCTGCATCGCGCTCTTCGTCGGCGCCATGGGCAAATCGGCCCAGGTTCCGCTGCACGTGTGGCTGCCGGATTCGATGGAAGGTCCGACGCCGATCTCGGCGCTCATCCACGCCGCGACCATGGTCACGGCCGGCATCTTTATGGTGGCGCGCATGTCGCCGCTCTTCGAGCTCTCCGACACGGCGCTCTCCTTCGTGCTGATCATCGGCGCCACCACGGCGCTCTTCATGGGTTTTCTCGGGATCGTGCAGAATGACATCAAGCGCGTGGTGGCCTATTCGACTCTGTCGCAGCTCGGCTACATGACGGTGGCGCTGGGGGCATCGGCCTATTCGGCGGCGGTGTTCCACCTCATGACGCACGCTTTCTTCAAGGCGCTCCTCTTCCTCGCCGCCGGTTCGGTCATCATCGGCATGCACCACGACCAGGACATGCGCAACATGGGGGGCTTGCGCAAGTACATGCCCATCACCTGGATCACGGCGCTCATCGGCTCGCTCGCCCTCATCGGCACGCCCTTCTTCTCCGGGTTCTATTCCAAGGACATCATCATCGAGGCGGTGGCCGAGGCGAACGTCTTCGGCGCGGGGTACGCCTATTTCTGCGTGCTCGCCGGCGTCTTCGTCACGGCCTTCTACACCTTCCGCATGTACTTCCTCGTCTTCCACGGCAAAGAGCGCTTCGGCAAGGCGCACCATGGGCACGAAGCGCACGGGCACGACGAACACCACGGGCTCGCGCCGGGCGAGAAGCCGCACGAGTCGCCCCCGGTGGTGACGGTGCCGCTGGTGCTGCTCGCCATCCCTTCGGTGGTGATCGGCTACTTCACGATCGAGCCCATGCTCTACGGCGGCTGGTTCGGCGACGCCATCCGCGTGCTCGCCGAGAGACATCCGGCCATGGAGAAGCTCGCCGAGGAGTTCCACGGGCCGCTGGCGATGGCGCTGCACGGCTTTACGGCCGCGCCTTTCTGGCTCGCGCTCGCCGGCGTGGTGCTCGCCTGGTTCTGCTACCTGGTGCGGCCGCAGGTGCCGGAATTCTTCGCCCGCACGTTCCGCCCGATCTACGTGCTGCTGGAGAACAAGTACTACTTTGACCGCTTCAACGAGGTGGTCTTCGCCGGCGGGGCACGGCTGCTCGGGCGCTTCCTGTGGCAGATCGGCGATCGCACCATCATCGACGGGGCGGTGGTCAATGGCTCGGCGGCGATGGTGGGCGAGATCGCCGGTTCGGCGCGCTCGCTGCAGACGGGGCGGCTCTACCATTACGCTTTCGCGATGATCGTCGGCATGGTGGTGCTGCTCTGGTTCATCTACCGCGGGCATTGAGGCGGGATCGATTCCCGGTTTTCACGATACAACGACGACGCGCACACGGAAGAGCGACATGGCGGGAATTCCTTTACTGAGCTTGGCGATCTGGATTCCGATCCTCGGAGGGCTGCTGGTGCTCGCGGTGGGTGGCAACGACCGCAATGCGCCGCTGGCGCGGGTGACGAGCCTCTTCGCGGCGGCGCTCGGCTTTGCGGTGACGCTGCCGCTGTGGTTCGAGTTCGACGCGGCTACCTCGGCGCTGCAGTTCGTCGAGATCCGTGACTGGATCCCGCGCTACGCGGTGCACTACCACCTCGGCGTGGACGGCATCTCGATGCCCTTCGTGCTGCTCAATTCCTTCATCACGCTCATCGTCGTCATCGCCGGCTGGGAGGTGATCCAGGAGCGCGTGGCGCAGTACATGGCCGCCTTCCTCATCATGTCCGGCATCATCAACGGCATCTTCTCGGCGATGGATGCCGTGCTCTTCTACGTCTTTTTCGAGGCTTCGCTCATTCCGCTATATCTCATCATCGGCATCTGGGGCGGGCCGAACCGGGTCTACGCGGCGATCAAGTTCTTCCTCTACACGCTCGCCGGGTCGCTCCTGATGCTGGTGGCGCTGCTCTATCTCTTCTACGCCTCCAACGGCAGCTTCGAGATCCTCGACTGGCATCGCCTGCCGCTCGACCTGCGCACGCAGCAGCTGCTCTTCCTCGCTTTCCTCGTGGCCTTCGCCGTCAAGGTACCGATGTGGCCGGTGCACACCTGGCTGCCGGATGCGCACGTCGAGGCGCCCACCGGCGGCTCGGTGGTGCTGGCGGCCATCGCGCTGAAACTGGGAGCCTACGGTTTCCTGCGCTTCTCGCTGCCGATCGCACCGGATGCGTCCATGAGCTTTCAGTGGCTGATCGTGACGCTTTCCTTGATCGCGGTGGTCTATATCGGCTTCGTCGCCCTGGTGCAGGAGGACATGAAAAAGCTCGTGGCCTATTCCTCGATCGCGCACATGGGCTTCGTCACGCTGGGCTTTTTCGTCTTCAACCGGCTCGGCGTGGAAGGGGCGATCGTGCAGATGATCTCGCACGGCTTCGTCTCGGGGGCGATGTTCCTGTGCATCGGCGTGCTCTACGACCGGATGCACTCGCGGCGCATCGCCGACTATGGCGGCGTGGTCAACGTCATGCCCAAGTTCGCCGCCTTCTTCCTGCTCTTCGCCATGGCCAACTCGGGGTTGCCGGCCACCAGCGGCTTCGTCGGGGAATTCATGGTGGCGCTCGCCGCGGTGAAGTCCAACTTCTGGATCGGTTTCGTGGCCGCAACCACCCTCATCCTCGGCGCAGCCTACTCGCTGTGGATGTACAAGCGCGTCGTCTTCGGTCCGGTGGCCAACGAGCGCGTGGCGGCGCTCACGGACATCGGAGCGCGCGAATTCTGGATGCTGGCGGTGCTCGCGTTCTTCGTGCTGCTGCTCGGGGTGTATCCGGCGCCGCTCCTGGACGTGATGCACGCCTCCGTCGATGAACTGCTGCGGCACGTGGCCGCCGGCAAACTGCACTGAGTCAAGCCCTCTACGCTGGGACGGGATAGAACATGGAATTCGAACGACCGGACTTCTCCTTGGCGGCTGCCGAGATCTTCGTGGCGGTGATGGCGCTCGTCGTCATGGTGGCGGGGACGTTCCTGCGCCGCATCAGCCGGGAGCTCGGCTATGCGCTGGCGCAGATCACCGTCATCGGCGCCGCCTTCATCACGGTCTTCTCGGTGACCGAGCCGACGGTGCGCTACACCTTCGGTACGATGTACGTCTCGGATTGGCTCGGCCAGGTGCTCAAGCTCTTCATCTACCTGTCGGTGTTCGCCTCGCTCCTCTACGGACGGCTCTACCTCATCGAGCGGCGGCTGGAGAAAGCGGAGTATTACGTGCTGATGCTGCTGTCGATGCTGGGGGCGATGATTCTGGTGTCGGCGAACAACCTGCTCGTGCTCTACCTCGGCCTGGAGATGATGACGCTCGCGCTCTATGCGCTCGTCGCCTTCGACCGCGACAACGGTCTGCGCTCCGAGGCGGCAATCAAGTACTTTGTGCTGGGGGCGATCTCCTCGGGGCTGCTGCTCTACGGCATGTCCATGATCTATGGCGCCACCGGCTCGCTCGACTTGGGCACGGTGGCCCAGGCGGTCTATCTGGGGGCGGGCGACGAGACGGTGCTCAAGTTCGGCGTGGCCTTCCTCGTGGCGGGTATCGCCTTCAAGTTCGGCGTGGTGCCTTTCCACATGTGGGTGCCCGACGTCTATCACGGTGCCGCCACGCCGGTGACGCTGCTCATCGCCTCGGCGCCCAAGCTCGCCGGCTTCGCGCTCGCTCTGCGGCTGCTCGTCGGCGGATTCTTCGGGCTGGCGGAGACCTGGCAGCCGATGCTGATGCTGCTCGCCGTGGCCTCCATCGTGCTCGGCAACCTCGCCGCGATCGCCCAGAACAACATCAAGCGCATGCTCGCCTACTCGGGTATTTCCCACATGGGCTTCGTGCTCTTGGGCCTGCTCGCCGGCGTTACCGACGGCAGTCACCAGCTTGCCTTCAATGCCTACAGCTCGGCGCTCTTCTATGCCGTTTCTTACGCCCTCATGAGCCTGGCGAGCTTCGGCATGGTGCTGTTGCTCGCGCGCACCGGCTTCGAGGCCGAGCACATCGACGATTTCAAAGGGCTCAACCGCCGTAGCCCCTGGTTCGCGGCGATGATGCTCTTCGTCATGTTCTCCATGGCCGGCATCCCCTTCTTTCTCGGCTTCTTCGCCAAGTTCGCCGTGCTCGAGGCAGTGGTTGCCGCTGGGCACACCTGGCTTGCCGTGCTCGCGGTGATCATGTCGGTGATCGGCGCCTATTACTACCTGCGGGTGGTCAAGGTGATGTACTTCGACGAGCCGACGGATCGCACGGCCCTCATCGCCTCCAGCGAGACGCGCGTGCTGCTTTCCGCCAACGCCCTGACCCTGGCGGTGGCCGGCCTCATGCCGCAGGGATTGATGTCGGTCTGCGCCTACGCCATCCTCACTTCCTTCTGAGCGAGGACGCTTTCCGTGTCTGTGGCCGACGACCCTCTGCGCGAAGTAACGCAGGCCTCGGATACGGTATGGGAAGGTGTCTTCCTGCGCGTGCTGCGCGACCGCGTGCGCCTGCCCGATGGGCACGAGACGACGCGCGAATACCTGCGCCATCCCGGCGCCGCGGCGATGATCGCGCTCACCGACGCCGGCGAAGTGGTGCTGGAGCGCCAGTTCCGCTATCCCCTGGGATGCAGCATCGTCGAGCTGCCGGCAGGAAAGCTCGACGCGGGCGAACCGCCGCTCGATTGTGCCCGCCGCGAGCTGGAGGAAGAAACCGGCTACACGGCCGAGTGCTGGGAAACGATCGGGCATTTTCATCCCTGCGTCGGCTATTCCGACGAGGTGATCCACGTCTTCCTCGCCCGCGGACTGCGTGCCGGTCGCCGTTGTCTCGATCACGGCGAATTCCTCGAGGTGCTGCACTGGCCGCTGCCGCGCCTGTGGCAGGCGATCTTTGCCGGTGAGATCACCGACGGCAAGACGCTCTCGGCCTTGTTGCTCGCCCTGCCGCGGCTGCGCGCGCTCGGGCTGCCCACGCCATGAGCACGCTCCTCTACGCCCAATCGGGCGGAATGACGGCGGTGATCAACGCGAGCGCCGTGGGCGTGATGCGCGCCTGCGCCGCATCGGGGGTGCCCTTTCTCGCTGCACGGCATGGCATCCTCGGTGTGCTCGAAGAAGATCTCGTCGTGCCCGGCGCGCTCGATGCTTCTGTGCTTGCGCGCATCTCGCGCACGCCGGGCGGGACTTTCGGCTCCTGCCGTTTCGATCTGCCGCCGTTCGACGAAGCGCCGGCCCTGCACGAGCGGCTTTTCGCCGTGCTCGAGGCGCATGAGGTGCGCTGGCTGCTCTACAACGGGGGCAACGGTTCGATGGATACGGTGCGCCAGTTGCATCTGAGCGCGCAGCGCCTGGGGTACCCCCTCACGGTGGTCGGCATTCCCAAGACCATCGACAACGATCTCCTCGGCACCGATTTTTCTCCCGGCTATCCATCGGCGGCGAAGTATCTCGCCACGAGCTATCTCGAAGCGAGCCTCGACCTGGCTTCCCTTTACGTGCGCAAGCCCCGGCTCTTCGTCATGGAGACCATGGGGCGCAACGTCGGCTGGCTCGCCGCCAGCACCTCGATCGTGCAACGCCTCGCTCCCGACGAAGGGCCGCATCTGGTGCTGCTGCCGGAGACGCCTTTTCGCACCGAGACGGTTTTCCCTCGGGTGGAGGAGACGCTCTCCCGCCTTGGTTTTTGCTCCCTCGTCGTCGCCGAAGGGGTGAAAGACGAAGCGGGGCGGCTGCTGTCGATGCGGGGAGTGGAAGCGGGGCGCTACGTCCAGCTCGGCGGGGTAGGGCTGGCGCTCGCGCAGCGGCTCGCGCAGGAATTCGGCGTGAAGTACCACGTCGCCGTGCCCGATTATCTGCAGCGCGCCGCGGCGCATTGGGCAAGCCCCATCGATTACGAGGTCGCCGACCGCTTGGGCGAATTCGCCGTGGAGACGGCGCTTGCAGGGATCTCGGCGGCGATGGTGGCGGTGGAGCGCCAAGGCGAGGCGCCGTACCGATACCGCTGCGTGACGGTGCCGATCGATACCCCGGCCAACCGCGAGCGCGGCTTTCCGCCGCAGTGGATCGATGCCTCAGGCTGTGGCGTCAATGAGGACTTCCAGCGCTGGCTCGCTCCGCTCATCGAGGGGACTTTGCCCACCCCTTGCCGTGGCGGATTGCCGGACGTGCATCTGCCCGCATGGGAGAGCCTGCCGAAGCGCTGCGCACCGTGGTCCGCGCCCTGATCGTCCCTCCCTTGCCTATAATGCTTTGCAGGCGATGCAAAAGGAGAGAGGGATGCGTGCCCGGTTGCTGCAAGCCGTTTTCTTCACCGTGGTGCTCACGCTGAGCGCGTGCGCCACGCCGCTCATCTACTCGCCCGTCTTCGAGACCGAATCCCAGCTCCTCGCCGCGCGCGGTTCGCCCACGCGCGTGTGGAAGAACCCCGACGGCACGCGCACGCTGGAATACGCCACTCAGCCTTACGGCTGGACCTGCTGGATGTACACGGTGGATCGCGACGGGCGCATCGTCGAGCAGCACGATGCGCTCGCGCCGGAGAATCTGGCGCGTATCAAGCCGGGCATGACCAAGGCCGAAGTCGACCGTCTGCTCGGAGCGCATCGCCGCGAGCACTTCTACTCCCTCTCCGGCGAGGAGGTGTGGGACTGGAACATCAGAAATGAATGGCGCGGCGTGCTCTTCACCCTCTTCAACGTGCATTTCAAAGGGGATGTGGTCGAGCGCACCAGCGTGAGCTACGTCTACAACTGGCTCGATCCGGATGCGATGTAACGCTTTTTCATGCGCCGTGGCGACGGAATTCGGCCAGCCTCATTCCCGAAGCGTAGAGGGTGCCGAAATAGGCGAGCGCGCAGGCGGCAAGGAGCAGGGCGAGCCGGCCGCTGCGCTCGAGGGCGGGTAGGTGCAGCCAGTCGCCGAGGCCGCGGGCTCCCCACAAGGCCACGATCCCGAGCGCGAGGGTGGCCGCCGTCACCCGCAGCAGGAATCTTCCCCATCCCGCCAGCGGGCGGTACGTGCCGCGCCGCCACAGGCCATGCAGCAGCAGTCCGGCGTTGAGCCAGGCCGCGAGGCTGATCGACAGCGCCAAGCCCGCGTGCGCGAGGGGCAGCACGAAGACGAAGAGCCCGTTCATCGCCTGGGTGGCCACCAGCGAGACGAGGGCGATTTTCACCGGTGTGCGCACGTTCTGCTGGGCGTAGAAGCCGGGGGCGAGGATCTTCACCGCGATCAAGGCCGTCAGGCCCACGCTGTAGGCGACGAGGGCGCGGCAGGTGGCGAGTGCATCCTGTGCGTCGAAGGCGCCATGGAGGAAGAGCGTGCTCACCAGCGGTTCGGCCAGCAGCGCCATGCCCGCGGCCGCCGGCAGGGTGAGGAGCACCGTCAGGCGCAGTCCCCAGTCGAGCAGAGCCTGGTAGTCTTCGCGGCTCGCGCGCGCGTGCGCCCGCGACAGGCTCGGCAGCAGGATGGTCCCCAGCGCCGCACCCAGTAACCCGGAAGGGAATTCCATCAGCCGGTCGGCGTAGTAGAGCCAGGAGACGCTGCCGCTGGGCAGCAGGGAGGCGAACACGGTATTGATGAGGAGCGAGACTTGGGCTACCGACACGCCCAGCACCGCCGGGGCCATGAGCCGCAGCACGCGGCGCACTCCTTCGTCGCGCGGGGCCCAGTCCCAGCGCGGCCAGGTGCCCAGGCGCCGCAGGGCGGGCACGTGCAGCAGCACCTGCGCGAGCCCACCCACGAGCACGGCCCAGGCGAGCGCCGTGACCGGCGGCTCGAAGACCGGCACGCCGGCGAGTGCGAGCACGGTGAAGGTGATGAAGGAGAGGTTGAGCGCCACGGGCGTGGCTGCCGGCAGGGCGAACCGACCCCAGGTGTTGAGGATGGCCGAGGAGAAAGCCACCAGCGCCATGCACAGGATGTAGGGGAAAGTGATGCGCGTCATCGACACGGCGAGCGCGAAGGTCTCGGGGCGGGCAAGGAAACCGGGAGCCGAGACGGCGATGAGCGCGCCGGCACCGACGATGCCCACCAGCGTCACGGCGCTCACTGCGGCCAGGAGCAGGGTGAAGACGCGGTCGATCAGCCGCTGCGTCGCCTGCGCGCCTTCGCGCTCGCGCGTGTGTCCCAGCACCGGAACGAAGGCTTGGGAGAAGGCTCCTTCGGCGAAGAGCCGCCGTAGCAGGTTCGGTAGCCGAAAGGCGACGAAGAACGCGTCGGTGGCAGGGCCGGCGCCGAAGACGGCGGCGATCAGCAGGTCGCGCACGAAGCCGAGGATGCGGGAAGCGAGCGTGAAACCGCTGACGGTGGCCAGCGCGCGCAGCAGGTTCATCGTGTCGGTTGCATCAAAATGGCGAAAAGGCTAGAATTATAGTTTCTTCCAAGTATTTCGGGGTTGAAGGACATGGCCAACACGGCTCAAGCTCGCAAGCGCGCCCGTCAGGCGCTCAAGCGCCGCGCGCACAATCGCAGTCTGCGCTCGCGCCTGCGCACCGCCATCAAATCGGTGCGTCAAGCGCTCGCTACTGGCGACAAACAGCAGGCCCTTGCCGCTTTCCAGGCGTCGCAGGGTGTGATCGATTCGATGGCCGGAAAGGGCATTATCCACAAGAACGCCGCCGCGCGCTACAAGAGCCGGCTGATGGCGCGGATCAAGGCGCTCGGCTGAAGAATCGCCAAAGATCCTTCTTGCCTTGGCGAAGAAAAGGCAGCTCAGGGGCTGCCTTTTTCTTGCCTTGCGTTCTCCGGTCCGTCTTCGTCATCGGAAGGTGGCGTTTCTTCGTCGGGGAAACGCAGCTGGAGGTCGTTGTCCTTGGCGAAGTTGAGCAAGAAGTGGTAGGCGAGGGGTTCGATGTCGTAGAGCCGGGCGTCGACCCGCACGGTTTTGGCGCCATTCTCGTCGGGGCCGGGCTGGACGTAGGGCGAATAGCGCATTTTATGGTCGGAGCCGAACTGCGACATGATGCCGCACAGGCGCTCGGCCCAGTCGCTGGGACGAAAGCGCTTGCCTTCGGAAGTGAGCCCGACGATGACGAAATTGCGCACGGTGGGTTTCATGGGAGGCCCGTCGAGAGTCGATCCGGCGTCACGCGAAAAGTCCAATTATAGCCCAGCCCGCCGTCCGGCCGATGTCGGTGCGGTCGCGATCCGGACGCTTCGGGGAATTTTGATGCGATAATCCTTCGTTCGTTGCGCGGTCGAATCGTTGCCGTGCCCATCGTGGAGGGAATTCGCCTCATGTTCGAAGTCATCCGTCGCAAGCGACGCATCGCCCAGGGTATTCTGCTGCTGCTGATCCTGCCCTTCGCCTTCTTCGGGATCGAGCGTTATTTCTCCGGCGGTCCCAGCCATCAGGAGGCGGCAAAGGTAGGCGATGCGGTCGTGACCACGGCCGAGCTGCGCCAGGCGGTGGAAGAGCGCACGGCGCAGCTGCGCCAACGGTTCGGTGAGAATTTCGACGCGCGCATCGTCCGCGACCCCGCGTTCGTCGAGAGGGTGCTGCGCGAGCTCATCGAGCGCCGTCTCGTACAGGTCGAGGCGGCTCGGCTGGGAGTGGTGGTAACGCCCGAAGCCTTGCAGCGGGCGATCGCCTCTTTCGAGGTGTTCCAGCAGGACGGACAGTTCTCCTATCCGCGCTACGAGGCGGTGCTGCGGGCTCAGGGGCTCACCCCTAAGGCGTTCGAGGCGATGCTCGCCCAGGATCTGGCAGTGCAGCGCCTGGTGGAACCGATCGCGCAGGGGGCCATCGTGCCGCGCGAGCAGACGCTGCAGCTGGTGGCGCAGCAGCTCGAAGAGCGCGAGGTGAGCGTGGCGGTGCGCGCCGCTGCCGACGAAGCCGACCCCGCCGGGTTGACGGAGGAGGCATTGCGCGCCTACTACGAGGCGAACGCGGCGCGTTACGTCGCACCGGCCAAGGTTCGGCTGCAGTACCTCCTCGTCGATGAAGAAGAGATCGGCCGTGGGCTTACGCCGAGCGAGGCGGATCTGCGTGCACTCTACGAGCAGGCACCGGAGCTCTTTCGCGATCCGGCCAGCCAGCAGGTGCGGCCCTTCGAGGAGGTGCGCGAGGCGCTGGCCGATTCCTGGCGCGTGCGTCAGGCTCGGCAGCGCTACGGGGAAGTGCGCGAAGAACTGGGCAACGCCGTGTTCGAGGCGATCGACCGGCTCGACCCCGTGGCCGAGCGTTTTGGCCTAAGAATCCACGAAACTGAACTCGTGCCGCTGGAGGAAGTCGAGATCGCCGGCGTGAAGAGCGACAAGCTCATCGCTGCGCTCAAGGAGGCGCAGGCCCAGGGAGGGCAGAATCTCGAACCGGTCGAACTCGCCCCCGGCAAGCTCGCCGCGGTGCGCGTGGCTGAATACGTGCCGCCGCGGGCTCTTTCTTTCGACGAAGCGCGGGCGCGGGTGATCCAGGACCTGGCGCGGGAAAGAGGCCGTGAGCGGCTGCGGGAACTGGCGCCGCAATGGCTGGAACGCCTGGAAAAGGGTGAGGCAGTGCCCGAGCTCGCGTGGCAGCCCAAGCGTAGTCTGACCCGGGCTTCCAATGCCTTGCCGCCGGAGCTCGTCGACGAGATCTTCAAGGCCACGCCTCCCTGGCCGCGCTATCTCGGCTGGGAAGCGTCCAATGGGGATCGCTGGTTCGTGCGCATCGAGGGCGTGCGCCGACCGCAGCTGCAGGCGGACGACCCGATGGTACAGTTTGCCGGCGAGCGCATCCGCTCGGTGGTGGGCAACGTGGAGTGGCGCGGCTGGCTGAAGACGCTGGAGACGCGTCACCCCGTCGTGATCCGGCGCGAGGCGCTGCAGGAGCTCACCGCGGCGCCCTGACAAACTTCCGCCGGGGCAAGCAAGCCCGGCGGATTCACGTCATTCTTGTTCAGGGTTTCCGAGCGCGGTGGTATTGAAACCCCCGTCGACGTAGAGAATCTCGCCGGTGATGCCGCTCGCCAGATCCGAACACAGGAACGCCGCGGCGTTGCCCACTTCTTCGATCGTGACGTTGCGCCGCAGTGGGGCGTTGTGCTCGTTGAATCGCAGCAGCTTGCCGAAACTGCCAATGCCCGAGGCGGCCACCGTCTTGATCGGTCCAGCCGAGACGGCATTGACGCGCGTGCCTTCGGGGCCGAGGCAGGCGGCCATGTAGCGCACCGCCGCTTCCAGGCTCGCCTTCGCCAGGCCCATGATGTTGTAGTTGGGCATGGTGCGCACGGCGCCGAGGTAGGTGAGGGTGAGGAGCGAGCCATTCCGGCCCTTCATCATTGGCCGGGCGGCCTTGGCGAGCAGGGGAAAGCTTGCCGCGCTCACTTCCTGCGAGATGCGGAAGGCTTCGCGCGTGAATCCATCGAGGAAGTCGCCGTCGAGTGCTTCGGTAGGGGCGTAGGCGATGGAGTGCACCAGGCCGTCGAGCCCGTCCCAGTGCTGGCGCAGCGCCGTGAATAGCCCTTCGATCTGCGCGTCGTCGGTGACGTCGAGCGGAAAGGCGAGCTCGGAGTCGAATTCCGCCGCCATCTTGCGGATGCGCTCTTCGAAGCGTTCGTTCTGGTAGGTAAAGGCGAGCACGGCGCCTTCGCGGTGCATCGCCTTGGCGATGCCGTAGGCGATCGAGCGGTTGCTCATCATTCCGGTGATGAGGATCTTTTTGCCGGCGAGAAAGCCCATCGGGTGTGCTCCATCGTAGTTTTATGGTGTGGCGGCGATTATACGGCAAGCCCGCGTGGGCTTTCGTATCAGCGCTTCTCGCGCATCAAGCGGGCCTTTTCGCGCAACCAGTCGCGCTCTTTTTCGGCCTCGCGCTTGTCGTGCTGCTTCTTGCCCTTGGCAAGCCCGATCGTGGCCTTGATGCGGCCGCGGGAGAAGTGCAGATCGAGCGGCACGAGCGTGTAGCCGGCGCGTTCCACCTGGCCGATGAGCCGGTCGATCTCGCGTCGGTGCAGCAGCAGCTTGCGCGTGCGCGTGGGGTCGGGATGGACGTGGGTCGAGGCGCTCGCAAGGGGTGTGACGTGCATGCCGAGCAGGAAGAGCTCGCCATCCTTGACGATGACGTAGGCTTCCTTGAGGTTCGCCCGGCCAGCGCGGATCGCTTTCACTTCCCAGCCCTGCAGCTCGATGCCGGCCTCGAAGGTTTCTTCGATGAAGTAATCGTGGCGCGCCTTGCGGTTTTCGACGATGCTCATGGACGGCGTTCCGGTGACGTGCTGGGGTAGAATCGTCGATTATAGGTGAGCAGCCGGCGAAAGCACACGATGGCCGAGGTCCATAAGCGCGTCTTGATCGATTCTCCGGCGGCGGCGATGTTCGAGCTCGTCGACCGCTGCGAAGACTATCCGCAATTCCTGCCCTGGTGCGGCGGCGTGACGCTGCACCGGCGCACCGACACGGTGACCGAGGCGACGCTGCGCGTGGATTTTCATGGTATCAAGACCCATTTCACCACGGTCAACGACAAGGAATTCCCCCACCACATGCGCATCCGCCTCAAGGAAGGGCCTTTTCGTCGGCTCGAAGGCGAGTGGCGCTTCGTGCCGCTGGGCGAGGGGGCGTGCCGTGTGGAGTTCGATCTCTACTATGAATTTGCCTCCCGCTTGCTGGAGAAAGTCCTCGGGCCGGTGTTCAACCGCATCGCGGCGACTTTCATCGATGCCTTCGTGCAGCGGGCGCGGACGCTGAAGGGCGAGGGCGGTGGCTGAGCTGCGCGTCGATCTCGTCTATGCGCCGGCCCCGGGGGTGATCGAGCGCGTCCCCCTCATCCTGCCCGCGGGGGCGACGGTGCGCGACGCGGTGGAGCGATCGGCGATTCTCGAGCGCCATCCGGATTTGCGGCCAAGCTGGGAGCGGGCCTGCAGCCTTTTCGGGCGGCTCGTGCCGCCGGAGACGCCGCTTGCCGACGGCGACCGGGTGGAACTCACCCGGCCACTCATCGCCGATCCGAAAGCGGTGCGCCGGCGCCGTGCCCGAACACCCCGCGACAAAAACCCCGAGGAGCGCACGGCTCCCTGAGGCGCTCTCGCCGGTATAATTCCGTTTTGGTCCAAGGACTGTACCATGCGACTGCTGAAGAAAGCCCTCACCTTCGACGACGTCCTCCTCGTTCCCGCCCATTCCGCCATCCTGCCGCGCGACGCGGACCTCTCCACCCGGCTCACGCGCGAGATTCGCCTGAATCTGCCTCTGGTGTCCGCCGCCATGGATACCGTCACCGAGGCGCGCCTGGCGATCGCGCTCGCCCAGGAAGGCGGCATCGGCATCATCCACAAGAACCTCACGCCCAAGCAGCAGGCGGCGGAAGTCGCCAAGGTCAAGCGCTTCGAATCCGGCATCTTGAAGGATCCGGTGACCATCCCGCCGACGATGACCGTGGGCGAGGTGCTGGCCCTCACCCGTCAGCTCGGCGTTTCGGGTCTGCCGGTGGTCGAGCACGGCAAGGTGGTGGGCATCGTCACCAACCGCGACCTGCGCTTCGAAACGCGCTTCGATGTGCCGGTGGCCACCATCATGACGCCGCGCGAGCGGCTCGTCACCGTGCGCGAGGGGGCGACGCTCGAGGAGGCGAAGGCCCTGATGCAGCGTCACCGCCTCGAACGCGTGTTGATCCTCGACGAGCACGACGTGCTCAAAGGGCTCATCACGGTCAAAGACATCCAGAAATCGAGCGAACATCCCCTCGCCACCAAGGACGAACACGGTCGCCTGCGCGTGGGGGCTGCGATCGGCGTGGGCCCCGGGACCGAGGAGCGCGCCGAGTTGCTGGTGGCCGCCGGCGTGGACGTGCTGGTGGTCGATACGGCGCACGGCCATTCGCAAGGGGTGCTCGATCGCGTGCGCTGGGTCAAGCGCACCTATCCGCAGGTGCAGGTGGTGGGCGGCAACATCGCCACCGCCGAGGCGGCGCGGGCGCTGCTCGATGCCGGCGCCGACGGCGTGAAAGTGGGCATCGGCCCGGGCTCGATCTGCACCACGCGCATCGTCGCCGGAGTGGGCGTGCCGCAGATCACCGCGATCGACGACGTGGCCGCGGCGCTGGCTGGCACCGGCGTGCCGCTCATCGCCGACGGCGGCATCCGCTATTCCGGCGACATCGCCAAGGCGCTCGCGGCCGGGGCCGATGCCGTGATGCTGGGCAGTCTCTTCGCCGGGACGGAAGAGGCGCCGGGCGAGACGGTGCTCTACCAGGGGCGTTCCTACAAGGCCTACCGCGGCATGGGCTCGCTCGGAGCGATGCAGCAAGGCGCGGCCGACCGCTATTTCCAGGACGCGAGCGCCAACGTGGAGAAATTGGTGCCCGAGGGCATCGAAGGCCGGGTGCCCTACAAGGGCCCGGTGAGCGCGGTGATCCACCAGCTGGTGGGCGGCGTGCGCTCGGCCATGGGGTATCTGGGCTGCCACACCATTGCCGAGCTGCAGGAGAAAGCGCAGTTCGTCGAGATCACCGCCGCCGGCGTGCGCGAATCGCACGTGCACGACGTGCAGATCACCAAAGAAGCCCCCAACTACCACGTCGATTGATCCCATGACCCAACACGACAAGATCCTGATCCTGGATTTCGGCTCGCAGCTCACCCAGCTCATCGCGCGGCGCGTACGCGAGGCGCAGGTCTACTGCGAGATCCATCCCTTCGACGTGGGCGAGGACTTCATCCGCGCCTTTGCGCCCAAGGGCATCATCCTCTCGGGCGGGCCCAATTCGGCCTACGCGGCGCTCGACTGGCGCGCGCCCGAGGTCGTCTTCCGCCTGGGGGTGCCGGTGCTGGGCATCTGCTACGGCATGCAGACCATGGCCGAGCAGCTGGGCGGCAAGGTGGCCGCGAGCGGAAAGCGCGAATTCGGCTACGCTGAAGTGCGCGTCACTGCCCCAAACCGCCTTTTCGGCCCTTTGCACGACCGGCGCGACGAAGAAGGGCGCGCGGTGCTAGAAGTGTGGATGAGCCACGGCGACAAGGTAGTCGCGCTGCCACCGGGCTTTGCCGTGATCGGCAGCAGCGACGCCACCCCCATCGCCGCCATGGCCGACGAGGCGCGCGGCTTCTACGGCGTGCAGTTCCACCCCGAGGTGACGCACACGCTCAAGGGCAAGGAGATGCTCGAGCGCTTCGTGCACGAGATCTGCGGCTGCGGACGCGACTGGACCATGCCCGACTTCATCGGCGAGGCCATCGCCCGCATCCGCGCGCAGGTCGGCGACGAGGAGGTGATCCTAGGGCTCTCCGGCGGAGTGGATTCGTCGGTGGCCGCAGCGCTCATTCACCGCGCCATCGGCGATCGGCTCACCTGCGTCTTCGTCGACAACGGGCTGCTGCGCCTCAACGAGGCCGAGCAGGTGATGGCGACTTTCGCGCGCAACCTAGGCGTGAAGGTGATCCACGTCGATGCGAGCGAACGTTTTCTTTCGGCGCTCGCTGGCGTGGCCGATCCGGAGCAGAAGCGGCGCATCATCGGGCGCGTCTTCGTCGAAGTCTTCCAGGAAGAGGCGGCGAAGCTGCCGCGCGCGCGCTGGCTCGCCCAGGGCACCATCTACCCCGACGTGATCGAATCGGCCGGCGGCAAGACGAAGAAGGCGGCGAGCATCAAGAGCCACCACAACGTGGGGGGGCTGCCCGAGACGCTGAATCTGAAGCTCCTCGAACCGCTGCGCGAGCTCTTCAAGGACGAGGTGCGGGAGCTGGGCATCGCCCTCGGATTGCCGCACGACATGGTCTATCGCCACCCTTTCCCCGGACCGGGGCTGGGGGTGCGCATCCTGGGGGAGGTGAAGCGCGAATATGCCGACATCCTGCGCCAGGCCGACGCCATCTTCATCGACGAGCTGCGCCGTGCCGACTGGTACGACAAGGTGAGCCAGGCCTTCGCCGTGTTCCTGCCGGTGCGCAGCGTCGGCGTGATGGGGGATGCCCGCACCTACGAGTACGTGATCGCGCTGCGCGCGGTGCAGACGCAGGACTTCATGACGGCTCATTGGGCGGAACTGCCGCATGCGCTCTTGGCCCAGGTGTCGCACCGCATCATCAACGAAGTGACTGGTATCAACCGCGTGGTCTACGACATCTCGGGCAAGCCGCCGGCGACGATCGAGTGGGAGTGAGAGGGGCGATCGGAAGGCCGGCATTAGATACAAGGAAGCCCGCACTAATGCGGGCTTCTGGTTGCACACTTCACTCGTTTTCGAAGCCGCTGTGCGGATCGAACTTCAGTGCGCGGCAGTTTTCCGTCACGGTGCGGATCACGTGCTCAGTGGCGCCATCCGGCATGTGCACGTCAATCTCCAGCGTGACTTTCACTTGTGCTCCGGGCAAGCCTGCTAAGTGGGAGATTACTTCCTCCGCAATGCGGCCAGCATCCCGTCCGACGCGAGTCGGGGCGAGCTCAACCGTGCCGTGAAACCGGCGGGGTGACGGCCTAGGAGGCGGAGGGGGCGTCGTGGTGTCGCCTTTATCCCTAGCCACCACCGGCTTGTTCGGCTGAGGCGTATTGCCATCTTCTTTCTGGCCTGCTGCTTCAGCGTCGAACTGACGGTTCGCAATTTCCGGCTTGACGAGCAAGCCCGGACTGTCCCTATCGAGCGTCACGTGACGGCCGGCCTGCAGCCCACGGTACCGGCTGTTGGCCTCGTCGAAGCCCTCGGCATAGGCGAAGGTGTCGGCCTGCCAGGTCATGTAGGCCACGCCATCGCGAATGGCCTGGATCAGGATCTCCGGGCCCGCAATTCGGGGCAGGTACAGGTAGCGGGCGAAGTCCTCCACGAGCTGGCGGACGGGTACGTGGTCACTGCGCCACAACGGGACCGTATCCATGCACATGCGAAGAATCGTTGCCCCGAGGTTGGCCAGCAGCAGCTCCTCGCTGCGGAGCTTCCTGCTGGCCCGCATGGCAAGCGGATCCGAACCGGTGAGCTTCAGCGCATGCCATTCGACAGGACCCTGCGCCGTCTGCTGTTCCGGAACCAGCAGCCACTGGTAGGTTTCCGGCAGCTGGGCGGTCACGGCCGAATCCGCCGCCTGCAGCTGCGTCTTCGCCTGGTTCTGCTGTGCCGGGTCGAGGTTGAGCGCGGCTGCTTCCTCGACGATGGACTTCCATGCGAGGTACCGGCACAGGGCCTCTTCCAGGTCCTGCATGCGCGCGCTGTCCGCGGCCAGGAACACCAGCGTGTTGCGGTAGAGGCGGGGGGAAGTACCCCGGTTCTCGAGAACCTCCTGGGCCAGCTGCTGGGCGGCGCTGCCGGTTCCTTTCGAGTGCGGGTGCGTTGCCGGGAGTACGACCAGGCGAGCCTCCAGGTCGTCCGGAACATCGGCGCTGCTCTGGGGCAGTGCGTGCACTCGGGAGAAATCCCCCATGTTCCGGACGTTGTCCCGGATGCGCCGTTCCAGCTCGCCGGCGACCTTGTCCGGGTCACGGCGCAGTTGCTCGGCGCGGTCCCTGGCCAGCTTGCTCACCGTCGGCTGGGTGGAGTACCAGGCGCGCGTGCCGTCCTGGTAGAGGTAGGTCGCCTGCGAGGCGAGGCGGCGCAACGCATCGCTGAACAGGGCCGGGGGCTCACCCGGCATCACGCAGCCGAGCTTGATCCTGTGGTCATCGAGCCCGCGGTGGGTGGTGGCCGTCAATGGTGCCGACCCCAGGTAGATGGTGCGTGCCACGCGCCGGGTGGCGTGCAGGCGGCCCAGGTTGGGTACCTCGCGGTCGATCCTGGCCGGCAGCGAGTGTGCGCCGTCCACATCCTTCTCGATGATCGGCGTCCAGTTGTCCGACAGGTAGCGCGTCAGTTCGAACTGGACGCGGGAGTCATCGATCGGGATCGTGGAAGGCAGGATCAGCGGATTCTTGTCGCCATTTTCCCAGAGGCAATGGATCACCGCGGCCATCAGGCGCAGCACGCCGCGCGTGCGCTGGAACTTGACCAGCGTTGACCAGTCCTCGTACAGGCGGTCGAACACCTCCGGGTGGATGGGATAGGCGGCCTGGATACGTCTCTCGTAGTCGGCCTCACTGCACTCCGACGGAAACTCGGCCTTCTGGGCACGGTACAGGTCCGCGAACGCCCGTGCGGTCACATCGCGCTGCTTGAAGGCCTCGGGGCCCCGCAGCGGTTCGAACAGACGCCGGCGGACGATCTCGAAGCCTTCCTCGGCCGTGGCGGGCCGCCAGGAGGATTCGACGCGCCCGATCACGTTGCGCAGGCGGTCAAGCGCCTCGCGCCCGCGGATGCCGCCGACCTCGACGTCATCCGCGTGGGTATGGGGCGAACCATGCGTGTCGGAAGCCGGCAGCGAGATCACGAGCAGGCAGTTGCCTGCGAGCTTGGCCGATTCCGTGAGCGCCTGCGCGAAGGTGAACTGCGTCTCGAAGCTGCCGCCGGGCAGGTCCGAGTCGTCGTGCAACTGCCGCGCGTAGGCCACCCATTCGTCGATCAGGATGAGGCAAGGGCCATAGTCGCGGAACAGCTCGCGCAGGACGTCGCCCGGGTTGGTGGCGTTCTCGTCGTCCCTGGCCACGCGAGCGTACGCTTCCTTGCCACCGAGCTGCCAGGCCAGCTCGCCCCACAGGGTGCGCACCACGGTGCCGTCCGGTTTGGTCACCGGGTTGCCGGGGGAGATCTTGTTGCCAACCAGCACCACGCGCCTGGCAGTCGGGATTTCCGTGACCCCGGCCTCGGCCATCACCTCGTCCACGCCGAACAGTTCCGAGGGTTTGGTACCCCCGAACAGGTGGTACAGCGCCAGCATCGAGTGGGTCTTGCCGCCGCCGAAGTTCGTCTGCAGCTGCACCACCGGGTCGCCGCCCTTGCCGGAAAGCCGCTGCACGGCGCCGACCAGCAGGCGCCTGAGGCTGCCGGTCAGGTAGGTGCGCCGGAAGAACTCGACCGGGTTGCGGTATTCCTCCGTGCCCTGGCCGATATGCACTTGCCACAGGTCGGCCGCGAACTCGGCATGCTCGTACCGGCCGGAGGCCACGTCGGGGTGCGGGGTGATGATCTCGCGCCATGGCTTGAGGGTGCTGGACGATTCGATGAGAGAACCGCCTGCCTTGCGTTTCTCCCTCCGCACCTGCTCTTCGAACGTGAGCCGCCGCAATTCCATCTTCATCTTCGCAACGTCATCCGCTTGCGGCGCGGAGAGTGCGGCTAACAGACGCGTGATGGAGTCCAATGCACGGTCCGTGTCGTCGCTGGAGAACGGCTCCTGGTGGGCCCACTTGTTGCGCCAATCTCGAAGCTCCTGCACAAGAGAACGCTCGGCGCGCCCGAGGATCCGGCCGAACACATCGTTCCAGGTATCCCACATCAGCTTCAGTAGCGGTGAAACGTCCCATTTCGCGATGGGCTTTTCCGCAAGCAGTGGGTCCTCGGCAAACCGGCGGATGGTCTCCATGTTGACCTTTCCGGTCCGGATGCCTTCCTTGACCTCGCGGTCCACGACCGGCGCAAGCCCCGCTCTGAGCAGGTCCATCGCCTTGCCGACTCGCTCTTGGTTCGTTATCGCCATGCTCAATGTCCTAACGGAAGTTCATCAGGTGTTGCTTCGTGCTAGGCTGGAACCCACTGAAGCTCGCGCATGATTTCCCATGCGCGACGCTCGATCGCGTCGCGCAGCTCCACTCCAGCACACGATCGCTCGTTTGGTACCGATGTCGCTCGAGCGACTCCCAATTTCTCGAGCTCGTTCGTTACCCATGCCATCGTTGCATCCGGATCGCGGAAGAAGCGCGTGCCGCGAATGCGCACGAATCGCCAGCCAGCACGTTCGAGTACCGCCTGTCGAGCCATGTCTGACGGTATTTGATCGACGCCATGGAACCGATCACCATCACACTCGACGGCAACCTGGATTTGACCATCGCCGACGACCATATCAATTCGGTAGTTGCCGACCCATACCTGCGGCGTCACTTCGTAACCTGCGGCGACGAGTCGCCGAATGACCTCTTCCTCAAACGGAGACTCGGCCCGCGCGAGTGCCTCGCGCTCCTTGCGCAGGTGCGCTTCGGGATCGCGCACGTGCGCGATCAACTCGCGACGAAGGTCACCTGGCTTCAAATCCCTTTCCGGATCAAGCGAATGCACCAGCCAGAGCTGGTCCTTTGCGCGACTCGCCGCAACATTAAAGCGCTGCTTGAATTTGTCCTCCTGGCGCAGTCCAAGTGGTGCGCCCGTTGGGCTGTCGACCATGCTGAGCAGGATCACGTCACGCTCGTCTCCCTGGAACTGAGTTGCGCTTCCTGCAGCAAAGCGCCGGGATTCAAGCTCGACTGCGCCGAGCGCCTGCAAAGCCAGCTCCTGTATCAGGCCGGCTTGCTCGTCACCAAGTAGCGAAATGGCACCAAATGTCTTGCCACTATAGTGCCGGTCTTCGGCCATGGCCTTGAACAGCGCAACCAACATTCGGGCTTCGGATTCATTTCGCTTGCCGTCGCGTCGCCCGGCAAGCGTCGGCGGTACGACGTACTCCACGACGTGCGGTAAAGGCGCACTGGCGGGATTCCGCAAAGGTCTGATTTCGCCGTTATACGAAAGGCGATTGGAGAAATCGATGATTGCCGGCATGCAGCGAAAGTGTTCGCGCAGCCGAATCGTTGCTCCGAAGCATTGCCCGGCCAAGTTGTAGATCGAAGCCCTGCCGTCATAGAGATGGGCGTTCGGCACACCCTCCAGGTGCTCCGCGATGAGCGCTGCCGTCGCATCAGCGTCTTGACCTACGTCCAGCGGACTCACCTGCTCGTCATCGCCGACCACGAGCAAGCGTTCGCCCAAATACCACGCAAGCAAGCCGGTGACGTCAGACTGGGAAGCCTCGTCCACGATGACGACGTCGAAGCGCCGCTTCGACGATTGGAAGCTTTCTGCCACCCGTGATAAGGGCATGATCCATACTGGAACGGCATCGCGCGCTTGCTCGAGCAGCCGCCGAGCCTCCGCACGAAGCTCCGGCACCCTTCGGCCCGTCCCACGACCGATCCGCCTTTGTGTGTCCGCCCAACCTTGCAGAGCCTGCCTGGCACGAAGGTCAACACGTTCTACCTGCGCCAGCCATGCTTTACGCTCAATCAGCTTGGCGGTGGTGCGACGCAAGTCGCTCTGGAGTTGAGCCAGCCGCCGCCCGAGCGCCTGCTCATCGAGCATGGCGCGGCGCTCCAGTTCCTCGTACAGCTGCTGCCACTTCCAGGCTTGCGCTGCGTCACCCGGCGCTGTGTCGGTGTCATGAGGCGACACGCGGTTTTGAATGGCAGTTGCCCATGCGGGTGCCGCCTCTTGCAATTTCGCAAGATACGCTCGACGTTGCGCGAACAGAGGCATCTTCCCGCGGAGCTGATCGAGTTGCAGTGCCACAGTCGCGTATGCTTCGGGATTTCGCCCTTTTACGGCATCGTGGAGGGCCGATACGATAGGTCCTCGGTACTGCGCCAGCCCTTCTTCGAGGCCGTTCAGCTGGCGGTTCGCTTTCAGCGCGCGACATACAGCCAGCCGACGGCCGACAAGTTCCGGCAGGCGTACGGTGATGAGATTCAGATCCCGCTCAAATGGATCGGTCGGGTTCAAGATGGCGATGGCGTCATCGCGAACCTGTGTCCAGCGCAATCCTGCGGCGTCGAGTGCCTTTTCCAGCGGGTGCCACCACTCATGCCAGGTGTTCAGTCGCGCTTCAATTTGCCCCGCGCAAGCCTGCAACGCCGGCTCCGGCGTGTCCCCGAAACTGTCGAAGGGCGGCAGCCCCGCAGGCACAGCGAGACGTGTCCAGCGTGCTTGCAACTTGCGCCGGCTCTCGCGGAGATTCGCTTTGGTCCGCAACGCACGAAAGTGCTCCGCCAGGCACGGAGCGTCACCGTTTACGCGCGATCTGCTGATAGCCAACTTCCAGGCGCTTCGCGTCAGCAGTGTGAGCCACCCAAGCGTGCCGCCTTGCGACAGATGAGCTTCGATCTCTTCATACACTGCGGCGAGTTCATGGGAAGGGACGTCGTTCGGAATCTGCGGATCGTGCTCGAGCAGCAACGGCTTGGCTTCGTCCCATACGACGTGCGCTTCACGAATCTGTTGCGCCAGATCCTGCCAAAGCTTTACATCGCTACCGCCAGCATGTCCGGCCTTGACAACTTCTCGCTCCCAGGGGGCCAATCGCGCGCCTTCATCACTGATGTTGTTCAACAGGCGGTGCAAGTCGTCGAGGATGCCAAATTGGGCAACTTCGGGCTCCGTTGTCCAGTAGCGTTGCCCGTCACCCTCGATGTTATCTGCCGCCTGCGCAACCAACGTGGCGAACGCTTGTGAGTTCGGTATCTCTCCGGCGCCTGGAAGACCAGCTTCAAGCTCGCACTCTTCCGCCGGAGATATTCGCGCGTTGGAGGCGTACAAATCCTCGATCTCCGCAATAGCCAACGGCAGCGGCGCTCCCGGGGTCAGAGGACCCGGGATCCAATCGTTCGCTTGCCGATTGGCGCTGACCCATCGCGCTGCTTCAGCGGGATCATGCGATACGCCGTTCACGACGATGGGTCGATACTCTGCCGCGCGCGCAGTCTCGAGATCTCGCGTTACTTCATCGATTGCAGCATTGAGCTTCGCGCGATCCGCACTCAGACTCTCCACATCCTTCGTGAGCCGCTCACTTGATTCGGTCAGCTTGGCAAGTATCTGCCGCACCGCCTCCTCCATCTGTTGGCGACCCTCGAGGTCGTTTTCCAATACTGCGACAGCTAGCGGACGCAACGGCTCCACGATGTGTTGCCGGAGCACGCGCAGAGCCTTCGTCGTGTGACTTGTGACCAAGACGCGCTTGCCGTTCGCGACCAGGTGACCGATCAGGTTGGCGATCGTATGGCTCTTCCCTGTACCTGGCGGACCCTGCACCTGCACGGCTCGATGGCGCTCGAGAGCTCGAGCGATCGCGATCTGTTCGGCATTCGCCGGCTTGCTCAGCAAGATGTCGGGGGGCTCTCCCCACGGCGAATGAAGCTCTGTCTCGCCCTCCGGTTCGGACGGCGGCGGCTCAATCCCGACAAGACGCATCAACGCCGACGGAATTTCTACGTCAGCAGACTCCAGCTCTTCGAGTACTCGATCAAAAGCAGCTGAGTAGCCGAGCACACGGAGACGAAGAAACAGCACCGGATCGCGCTCGATCACCGGGTCGGCAGTGATCGGCCCGCCGAGCGGATCAGGCCTGAACACACCACGCGATCCAAGTAGTTGCGCGACACGTTTCAGGAAACCGTCTGTCGCTTCGCGCTCGAGCGGGTGGTAGCCGCGCGTCTCGAGTTCCCGGCGCAATTGCGTTAGCTGCTGTGGCGGAAGCCCGTCTGGCGACGTGAGCAATGCCCCGTAAAGCTCGGGGGCACGATCTGCGTCCGTCAGGCGCAGTTCAGGCACATCTGCGTCAAACTCAAGCTGCACGCGCTGGAGCAGTACGGGATGATCGATGCGCTCGGAATCGCGCTGCCAGCGAAGCTGCCCGTCCCCAAGCATGAGCTCGACGCGCTCGCTTTCCAAACCGATTCGGCTGTAGAGCTGATAGAGACGCTCGAATGCCTTCATGGCGGCGCGCGCTGGACGTTCCGACTGGGCCCACGCTTCCCAACGCGCGCGCCATTCAGCGAGCGCCACAGGCCGCTGTTCGTCCGCAGCAAAAGCTTCGGTAACCGTGTCATTGCCTCGGCGCACGTGCATCTCCGCCCGCACGCGAATCTCGCCGTTAGGGTCCTGCCAACCCTTCTCGAGCCAGTCCTCCAGGACTTTGGGTGGCTTCGGGGGATCGGTGAGCCGCGGCCGGCGGATCGTCAGCAACGTCCCGTTACCGGCACCTTCGTTGGGATCTTCCGCACCGGAGTTCAGCAGCACATGTCCAACGACTACGCACGGATGCGCCGGAAGATCTCGCAGTCGTAGTACCCATTCGTGCTCGGCAAGCGTTCGCTTCAACGACTCGCGCCGTTCGGCATACGCCTTCAGGAAACGAAAGAGCTGCACCGCCCTTTCGCGAGCCACCTGCTGCTGTTCGTTGCTCAACTCAGGCACGAGCTACTCCTCCGTCTCCCCAAAAAGCGCCGTCTGTCCGGTCCTCGGTTTGCCGCCCTCGCGCGCGAGGCGCGTGATCTCGGGAAAGCTCTGGACGAGGGCGTTGTATTGCAGCGCCTCGGCCGCGCGCTTCTTGCGGTCGCAGATGTTGTACAGGCGGTAGGCGAGTTCACGCGCCGTCTCGGCCCTGCTGCCCAGCCTGGCAACCAGTTCCGCCGCGGCAGGTTCGCCGCCAGACCCGAGCAGGCGGATCAGGTGGTGGACGGCTTCCCAGTAGGTGAAGCGCTGGTCCGTCGCGGGGTCCCAATCGGCAGAGAGTTCTTCTGGCCGGAGCAGCTGGACCTTGCCGCGGCCCATCCGCAGGATGCCGTCCTTCTCCAGCCCGTCTAGACTGGTGACCTTCGCCTTGGAAAGCGTCTCGGCGGTACCGTAATCGCCTTCGGCGAAACCGTATTGCTCGAACCAGGCAATGGCAAAGCGTGTATCTGCGTCGAAGTCGCCTTCCTGCTCGGCCAGCGTCTCATCCAGCACCTGGTTGATCAACATCAGCGCATCACGGACGCCGACAGGATTGCCCTCGGCATCGAGGACCTTGCCATAACGCGTGTAGATGGCCATGCCGGGGCCGATGGCAGCTTGTGCAAGGTCTACAGGTGCAATGTTCCCTTCCTGGAGGTGACGCAGCGCTACAGGAAGATCGGCCTTGAGGGTCGAGATGAACTCGCGGCGGGTGGCGGTGGGCGCATCGGCCGCGCGCTTGCGGCAGACGAGGATGATGCTGGAGGCAAGGACATTCGTGCCGGTCTTCAAGCCTTGGTCGCGTTCCGTCCGCATCGGCCATGTACCGGTCACTGCCAAACCTGAACGGATCACCGCGTCGAGGAAGGTTTCCCATCCTGTGCTTGCGGTCCCCTTGTCGGACTCAGTCTCGGATTGCTTGAAGGCGTAGAAGATCGTGATGGGAAAGGCCGCGTGCGCCTGCTCGGCGAGGCGGCGCAGAGCTTGTGTCATGCCATCGAGGAAGAAGGTTTCTGCCTTCTCCTTAGACCCGTGGCGGTAGGGCGTCGCGACCAACTCTTCGGCCTTGGGCACGGCGACGGTAGCGAAGAGGTCTGGCAACACACCGCGCAACGAGCGGCGCAGCCAGACGTAGAAGAAGTCTGATAGGTCTGCGTAGCCGATATTGTCGTAGTACGGAGGATCAGTGGCGATCACTCTGTCCCGACTAATGACTTGTGTCTGCGCGTCACCCTGTGCCGCAACTCCGCCGTGCGATGCAGGAAATGCGTTGACCATCACCTTTTCGATCCATTCAAGAGCTCCAGTCCAGTTCCCAGTCGAAGCTGATAACGGATTCGCCTCTGCATGGTCCCAGACCATTGGAATAGCTTGACGGCCAAAGGTCTGCACAATGAAGTCACCACCCCAAGGTGTGAGTGACGACCAGTAGTTAGCGCTACGACCAATACCAAGCGCCAAATACACCCTCACCGCCTCCGCATACGCCGTTGCACCCGCACCGCCGTCGCGCAGCGGGGTAGGGTCGTCGGGGAGGTCGGCGGCGACCGCGTCGCGGCGGACCTGCGCCATCGCTTCGCCCACAAGGTCGGAAAAGGTGGTCAGCGCCACCAGCTGGCGCGGGGTGAAGAGGTCGCCGTAAGTTGTAAGTCCATACTGGACCGTCCAGAAGTTTCGAGGATCATCTGGCAGGGGCTGCTCGGGTTCCCATTCCGGATTTGCATTCCGCGTGATCTCTTCGTGCTCCGGTGTTGGAGCGAGGTACACACGCCCTTGACGGCCTTCGGCAACGATCGCCATCAGTCGTGCGCCCATGCGGCCCGCTTTGCCTTCCGCCTTGATGTAGTCGCCTTCCATCGGCGTTCCTGACATCAGGCACTCGAAGTTCGCGCCACGGGCAAGCTTGGTTCCGCGCTTGGCCCGTTCCGGATCTTTGGGCTTGCCAACCTTGACCGTGAACCGGTAGCTGTCGCCTTCGACGACGGGCTCGACATAGGCTTCCTTGCCGGCCTTGGTGGAGAGCATGAAGGTCGAGGCCAGCGGCACGTCCACGTGCGCGAACGCCGGGTTGGGGCTCTTGACCGTGCGGGCCCAGATCCAGGCGATCACGGTCAGTTCCTGGCCCACGTAGGGCTTCAGGTCGGGCCGTTCCGCGGCCATTTCCGCGGTGATCCTGACCTTGGGGTAGAGGTGGCCGATGCGCTTTTCAGCCTCGTTGCGCATCCACTCGCCGTAGTAGCGCACGTCCTCGGCCAGGCCCTGTGCTCCCTTCCATTCGCGCGAGAAGAGCCTCTGGTCGGCCCGCGCCTTCGGGTTCACGGGCGGCAGCCCCGCGAAGCGGGGCGGGATCTCGATCATCGCCTTGTTGATGAGCACGGCGACGGGGTTGAGGTCGCTGGCGTAGGCTTCCAGCCCGAGCCGTTGCGCCTCCAGCGGCAGCGCGCCGCCGCCCGCGAAGGGGTCGTGGAAGGCGGGGAGCTTGTCGGGGTCGAACAGCTCCTTGGCGCGCGGATGGTCCTTGTTATCCTCGCAGGTGCGGTGCCAGCTCTTGCGGATCTCCTCCCGGGCTTCTTCGAGGACCGCATCGTTCGTGGTGTTCTCCCACTGGACCAGCTTCTCGATGATGCGGAAGAGACGCTCGCGCTCCTTCTGCTGCGCCTCTTCCGTGGGGAACAGCTCGGGCAGGGACGAAGGATCGTCCACCATCTGCCCGAAAATCACCGCGCGGGCGGCGGCCAGCGGCCGCCTGGCCCACCACAGGTGCAGCGTGCTCGGATGGCCGTGCCGGATGGATTTTTCCCTTGCCGCAGCCTTGTTGATGGCCTCCAGGGGCAAGGCAACTTCGATGAGCTTCTTTCGGTAGGCCACGTTCAGCGATCCTCGTCAGCTAATCTCCGGCGTGCTAGCGCCGGCACGGTCTGCCATGGCAATAGTGAATTCTCGTTCGCTCGTGCGGGTGATACGGACGATATCGCCGCCCTTGGCGCCGGTGCGGGTAAAGAAGTCGCGCTGGGATGAGCGGTTACGCAGAATCATCTTCTTGCCGTCAATGTCGGTCTCAACCACGGTTCCCGGATTGAAGCGTACTCGGATGTACCTGCCAGCCATGCTCCTCTTCGAGCCGCCAATGCAGTCGGCAGGAAACAGGTGCTCAGCAGTGCGCAGATAGATGTGGCCGTGTTCTACGTTCGCGTCGGTAAGCCGGATCTCAACCCATTCCCTGCCCGTCACCTCGCGTCCAGCGGATGTGTGTGCCGCCGTTGCAGCGGGCGACATGGAGGTGTCGAGCTTCCGCGACTCGGGATCGTCCGCGTCCACGTCGTCAGGGTTTCCAGCATCGTCTCGTCCGCTGTCAGACAGGTTGACCCAGACGACGGCCCCCGAGGGGTGCTCGTAGGGAACCGGCGGATCGAGCCGCTTGACGTCCTGCAGCACCCAGGGGGTATTCCATCCCCGCTTGTACGCCTCCTCGAGTTCGCTGTCCGGGATGGCATGGAAGCTGGTCGTCGCCCTCAGTTCTTCGAGCGACAGCGGCGGCAGGCAGTCAACCAGCGTGGCAACGCCGCATACCAGGCCTGAACCGGCACGGATCAGGGCGATCTCGCCACGGATGGAGGTTGGCTTGGAGCGCATTTCCCAGGTCTTCCTGCCCGACAGGATCAGGTCGATCCATGGATTGCGAATGACAAGTCCTTTGGAGGGGAGAGCGCCGTTGTTCACGATAATCCTGCGTCCTCTTGTTTTTCGTTATCGGAATGGTTTTGTTTCTAGCCTTCCCTTGATTGCGATGTACGGATAGGCATTTCCATCATCGCAGTCAGGCCTGGTGCCCCGGCGCCCGCTCGCGTGCCGCGGTGAACTCCTCAAACCATCCCTGGCGGTCTTCGGGAGGAAAGGCTTTCTCCAGTGCCTCTTGGAATTCCGCGTCGCGCGTGCTTTCCCAGGCGATGTTCTTCAACACGATGCGAACCTGCGGGGCGATCACGCGCATCCTCGCGAGCCCTCTCCTGACCTCGGCTTCCAGGTCGAGCTCCTTCAGGTTCTCCCTGAGGTCGGAACGCGCGATGCGTTCATGGACCGCGGAGACGATCTGGGCCACGAGCGCGTCTTCCCGCGCGCTTGCGTAGTTGCGGAATGCTTCGACCCAGTCGCGCAGAGTCTCCTCGAAGGCAGTGGCAGCCTCGCGGAAGGCTTCAAGATCTTCCCGCTTGATCAGCCAGCCGAAACCAGGCAGGTGTCTGAGGTAACGATCGCGGATCTCCGTCCAATACCCGAGGACCTGGCCCTGAGTCGCTTTGACGAGAATCCTCTTCCCATGCTGGTCGAATGCACGGATGCCGCCGACGAGATGGGGGACGTCGAATGCTGGTTCGTTCTTCTCCCGGTACGGCCGGATCTGGGTGTCCAGCACGTCCCGCAGCTCTTCCGGAAGATCCGCGTTCATCAGCACGCCGGACAGGTTGATCTTCCGTTCCGTCCACTGGGCGCCGCGGATCTCGAATTCGACGAACTGGAAACGGGACGAGAAGACCCGCGTCCTACGGGCGAGGTCGAAGGGTACCGGAGGGTCGCGTCGCAGGTCGTCCAGGGTCTCCCGGAGTTTCTCGACCTTCAGGGGCTCGGTGCCGATTTCCGCATCCACCGGGAGCACGGAAGTATCTTCGGCGGCCATGGCCGTCGCGCAGACGTCCGCTGGCGTTCCGTCCAGGACGAGGCCGTTCGGCTGTTCGCTCTGGCGCTCCGGTTCCACGGAACGGGCGATGGGCGACCATGCGAGCACCAGGTCGTCGGCGACGAGCACCCCGATCCGCAGTCCTGCCTGGCGGCGCAACGGCAACTGCTGCTCGCATGCGGAGCGGTGGAGTATCTGGAGTGCCTCCGGATCCCCATAGCCGATGCGGCAGACTTCCGGGTCGGCGTCGAGGATGATGGTGACCTGTCCGGACAGGCGGTTGATTGCATCAACCAGGGCGCGCGCGGAAAGCATGCCAACACCCGGGGCGGCGTATACGAGCCGCTTCTTCGCGTTGCCGATGGTTTCGGCGAGGAACCTGTCTTCGACCGCAACAAAGATGCGCTTCGTGCTGCTCATCCGGGTTCTCCTGCGCGGGCAATCAGCTCCGCGAAGTCGTAATTGACGCTGGTCACTCCGAAGTCCGGCTCGCGCTGGAACGGCTTGCGGAGGTAGTGCACGCGGTGTTCGTCACCTTCCTTGAACTCGACGATCGCCAGGATGAAGTCTTCCGGCTTGTTGAGCGAGAAGAGGATCTCGTTCTTCGTGACCGTGATCGTGTCGGCACCGGACACCCGGCCCTTGACTTCGATGAAGCGCAGTTTCCCGGTGGCAGGGTCGCGGCTTTCGATGTCGTAGCCCAGTTTCTCGTGCTCGCGGTCCACCGGCTGGAAGCCGAGCCGGCGTTCGGTTTCCATGACGATGGCGCGTGCGCGGGCCGCGCTTGCCTGGGTGTCGGCCGAGACGCGAGGCGGGAGCGCCTGACCCTTCAGGCGGGCGATCAGTCCGATCGGAACGACGACGACGCCTCCCAGCACGACCGGCGGGGGCGCCGCGATCTGCGACTCACGGTCGAGCTGTTCCAGCCGGCGCTTGAGGCGGGCCTCCAGTTCGTCCGCCCGGCGCCTGGCCTCCTGGGAGTTGAGCCGCGCCCCGGCCTTGCCGGCCTGTTCCTGCAGCTTGAGGTCCTCGGCACGCCTGTCCCAGTACATGATTTCCTTGGTGAGCCGGTCCTTCACCGCGGCACGGGTCTTTTCGATCCACGCCTGGCGCCGGTCGCGCACTTCCCTGATGTGCTCGGGAACAACCCGGGCGATGGCGTAGTCCTGGACGCGCTGCTCGAGGTCGCCGGTGATCCATGTGGCCTCGGGGAGTTCCAGCAGGGTTTGCACGTCGGGCTCGTCTTCGCCAAGGGGGCGGTAATCGAGGTAGGGGGCATAGTGCAGGTGCCGGGTGTTGCCCTCGGCATCCATCTCGACGTAGAGCATGCGGCGCGAGATGGTGCGCCTTTCCCCGGACGGCAGTGCCACGCCGTCCTGGATGGCGTGCTCCAGAAAGAAAAGGACGCGGGGGGATGTCCCGGGATCCCGTTCGTCCACCAGGACGGTGCCCCGCCTGAGCAGGTCGCGGTGGCGCTCCAAGGTCAGGTCGAGCACCGCGTCGAGGAGCGGGTGGCCGGGGCAGACGAAGGCCGCGAGCGGCTTGCGGGGCGGCGAGATCAGCGACTTTTCGAAGACGATGCGCTCGTAGCGGTTGAGGACCGGGTCGCCCGTGCCGATCTGCCGGTTGCGGCTGCGCACGGGGGCGGGTACGTGCGTCACTTCGTAGCGCCGCGACTCGCGCTCGCGGACGGTGCCGCCAAGGCGCCGGAACGCTTCCAGGAAGAACGATTCGATGTAGTGGGGCTGGAGGCGGCGAGCTTCGGCACGCTCCATCTCCTCGCGGACACGGGCTACGCGGGTGGAGTCCATCGAGTCGTGCGCAAGGGCGCGCTCCTCGAGCAGGTCCTGGATGTGGGCGCGGTCCACCGCGTGCTCGATGGCGCGGGTCAGGCGTGCGCGTACTTCGGGCTGGTCACCGTAGCGGATCGCCTCGATCATGAGCTCGCGCAGCGGCTTGCCTTCGAACTGGAGCTTGCCGAGCACGTCGAAGACCTGGCCACCCAGCGACTGCCGGGCTTCCTCGAGCTTTTCGAGCAGGCGGCGGTAAACGTCGCCTTCGCGCGTTTCTTCCGCGACGAGGTTCCACAGGTGGCAGACCTCGGTCTGGCCGATGCGGTGGATGCGGCCGAAGCGCTGCTCCAGGCGGTTCGGGTTCCACGGCAGGTCGTAGTTGACCATCAGGTGCGCGCGCTGGAGGTTAATGCCTTCGCCGGCGGCATCGGTCGCGAGCAGCACCCGGACCTCGGGGTCGTGCAGGAATCGCTCCTGGGCCTTGCGCCGATCTTCGCGCCCCATGCCGCCATGGATGGTGACGATGGCATCCTCGCGGCCGAACAGCGTGCGGATCTGCCGTTCGAGGTAGTTGAGGGTATCCCGGTGCTCCGTGAAGATCACCAGTTTCTGGTGCGGTGACGACTTCGGTTTCGGGATCGAACCCGAGCCGTAGGGTCGCGGCTGCTCTTCCGCAACATGGGCGGAGAAGGCCGCAGGCGTGAAGATCTCGCCAAGCAAACCGGACAACTCGCGCCACTTGGTGTCCTGGCCGCTTCTGCGAACCTCGGAGGCGAGCGCTTCGAGGCGGGCGAGAGTTTCGATCTCGAGTTTCAGTTCCGTGATGGTGCTGGCTGCCGTGGCCTGGTCGAGGATCGCCTTTTCCGTCTCCTCGATTTCGTTCTCCGGCGCGTCCTCGAGGTCCTCCATGTCATCGGGGTCGAGGAGCGGGCCCATGGCCGTGTTGGAAAAGGACGCTCCCTTCTGCAGCAGTTCGAGTTCACGCAGGCGTTCTTCCAGGCGCTCGCGTCGGCGGCGCAGGGACTGGTAGATGGCCTCGGGCGAGGAGGCGAGCCGGCGTTGCAGGATGGTGAGCGCGAAGCCGACCGTGCCGGCACGCTTCTCGTTCTGCAGGGCCTCGGCGCGGTTGAACTCTTCGCGCACGTATTCCGTGACTTCCTTGTACAGCCGGGCCTCCAGCGGGGAGAGCTTGAAGGGCACGGTGTAGGCGATGCGCTCCGGGAACAGCGGCGTGCCGTCGAACTTGAGGAGGTTTTCCTTGACCATGCGCCGCATCAGGTCGGAGACATCCACCTGGTGGACGCCATCGCGGAACCTGCCTTCGAAGCGGTCGCCGTCGAGCAGGGCGAGGAAGAGCTGGAAGTCTTCTTCCTTGCCGTTGTGCGGCGTGGCCGTCATCAGGAGGAAATGGCGCGTGATGCCGGAGACGAGCTGTCCCAGGCGGTAGCGCTTGGTGTACTTGACCTCGCCACCAAAGAAGGTCGCCGACATCTTGTGCGCCTCGTCGCAGACGACGAGGTCGTAGCGGTTGTCGGGCGCGGTGAGCTTCTGTTGCACGTTCTCGTCGCGCGCCAGCTTGTCCAGCCGGGCGATGATGAGGTCGTGCTCCAGGAACCAGTTGCCGGTGCGGGCGGCTTCCAGCTTGTCGTTGGTCAGGATTTCGAACGGCAGGTTGAAGCGCCGCGAAAGCTCGTCCTGCCACTGCTCGACGAGGCTGCCGGGACAGATGATCAGGCAGCGCTTCAGGTCGCCGCGGGCCATCAGTTCCTTGATGAGCAGGCCGGCCATGATGGTCTTGCCCGCACCCGGGTCGTCCGCGAGCAGGAATCGCAGGGGCTGGCGGGGCAGCATCGCCTCGTACACCGCGGTGATCTGGTGCGGCAGAGGCTCGACCAGCGAGGTGTGGACGGCCAGGACCGGGTCGAACAGATGGGCGAGGCGGATGCGGTGCGCTTCCGCGACAAGGCGGAACGTGGCACCGTCGCCATCAAAGCTCCAGGGGCGTCCTTGCTCAACGACTTCCAGCCGCGCCTCGTCGTCTCGGTAGAGGATCTCGTCAGCTACCCGACCAGCGGGATCACGATAGATGAGCGTGAGCGCATTGGAGCCGTGCCACTGTACGTTGACGACGGAAACGGTGGCATCGGGAAGGATTCCGCGGACATCCGTTCCAGGAGTCAGATCTTCAAGTCTCATGCGAGGAACACCGGTCTTGTTTCACAGCAGGAAGACATCATGAGGCGCTAGTGCTCCCGCGTAGAACGATGTGCCAGGCTGCCGGGGGGCATCGTTACCTCTTGGTTCAGCAGCACAATCTGTTGATCTGATGGGTGTTGCTTGGCTGGATCGGCATGTAGACCGAGACGCTTGAGCGTGTAGTAGAGCAGCGCCTTGCGGACGGTGATGCTGGCCTTGCCGTCGCGCATGCCATAGTCGAGCGCCACCACCTTCTTCTGCGCGTCGGACAGGCCCGGGTGCGGACCGATCTTCAGCGTGACGTGCGTGTGCCAGTCGGCATCCTGGCTGTCGTCGATATCGCTGGGGCGGCTGTCCCGGGTGCCGAGGATGCGCGCCAGCAGGAAGTCCTTGAAACAGCCGTCGGTGAAGCAGTACGCCCGGGCATGCCAGCGGAAACCGTCGAAGGCAATGGCGTGCGGTGCGATCCAGCGCCAGCGCGGGGCGGGGTTGGAAAGAGACTGGTACTCGACCTCAAGCGCCTGCCCGGTACGGATCGCTTCGATGACGCGGCGCAGCGTGTGGGCATCGATGCCGCGCACGGGGCTGGGAACTGTGTCGAAGTCCGGCAGCTGGCCGACCCAGGTTTCCTCCTGCGTGACGATGCCGTCGGAGATCGACCGCAGCTGGGACAGGTAGCTGGCCGGGTCCGGTTTCAGAAACAGGGGCTCGAAGCGGTCGCCCCGGACGTAGGCGCGGGCGCTCTTGTCATAGACCATGTTGCCGTGCGCCATGCCGAGATACCGGTTCAGGTCGGCGGAGGCCTGGTTGATCGAGATCCCGAAGGCGGCCATCAGGTCGCTACGGTTGACATGGCCCTCCCAGAAGAGCCGGAACTCGATGAATTCGAGCCGGCGCTCAATGCCCCATCGAACGCTGCCTTGCGTTGCCCCCACCTTTGCACCCCAGTATCATGACCCACATCGGAATTGTATTCAACCAGTTTCTGGTTGGTTTGTAAAGAGAGGAGAGCTGCGGCGGGGTGGGCCATCGCCGCGAGGGAGAGGACGGTGCTGCAGTCAGCGGCTCATGGTATTTTTCATGGCATTTGGTGCTTTTCACCGCGATAACACATTGATCTATATGCGATTAAAGTTTCCATTGATGTTCGAGTGGGAGTGAGTAGATGTAAGGTCCCGGACGATTGCATTGATCCGCGACGTCGTGCATTATTCATGGGTCGCGAGATGAGGTTCCCTCGGTTTTTCGTCTTCCAAAGGGCAGTATTCATGCTACCAGTTTTTCCGGATGCTGTTGCCTGATCCACGTCTCGAGAAACTGTGTGGGTGAGCGGTAGCCCAGCGTCGAGTGCTGCCGTTTTCGGTTGTAGAACACCTCGATGTATTCGAAGGTGACCGCCTCGATCTCGGCCTGCGTCGCGTAGCGAACGCCATGCACCCGTTCATTCTTGAAGCTGTTGAACCAGCTTTCCGTCGGCGCGTTATCCCAGCAGTTTCCTTTTCGGCTCATCGAGCAGGTCATGCCGTACGCCTTGAGTCTGTCCTGAAAGTCGTGACTGGCGTACTGGCTACCCCGGTCGCTGTGATGCAGCAGCCCCGCGGCTGGTCGCTTCTTGAACCAGGCCATGGTCAGCGCCTCGGTGACGAGCTCTGACGTCATGCGTGGCTTGAGCGACCAACCCACCACCTCCCGGTTGAAGAGGTCGAGCACGATGGCCAGGTAGAGCCAGCCTTCATCGGTCCACAGGTAGGTGATGTCCGAGGTCCAGACCTGATTCGGCGCCGTCGGCGTAAAGTTGCGGGCAAGCAGGTTGTCGGCCACCGGTAGGCCATGCTTCGAATCCGTCGTCACCCTGTAGCGTCGTTTGTGGCGGGCATGGAGGCCGTGCTCGCGCATCAGTCGCTCCACCCGTGCCTTGCTGGCCGGGAAGCCCCTCGAGCGCAGCTCGCGCACCATGCGCGGGCTGCCGTAGGCTCCCTTAACTTCGGCATGAATGGCCCGGATCAGTGCCAGCATCTGACTGCTGCTCAGACGCTTGCGATCGGCTCGGCCACCACGCTTCCACGCCCGGTAGCCGCTGACGCTGACCTCGAGCACGTCGCAGAGTTCGGACAACGCAAACGCCTTGCCTTGCGCTGCAATCCAGGCGTACTTCACAGAGCATCCCTTGCGAAGTACGCCGGGTTGTGTACCATCCTTTCTGTAAATTCCGTTTAGCGCCTCTGGCAGGAAGTGCGCGGCGCTCGGTCTGACGCCATGACTTCGAGAAAGGAGTATGCCCATCATGGCGATGCGTGTCGAAACCAATCCTTTGGAAATGGCTTATGCTGTGTTGCTCGAACACGGACTGGAGGGTG